>Ga0209187_1000226_pt1 | contig 122284 bp, 102 predicted proteins | sample BantaG_FD_187430 | JGI IMG/M metagenome (GOLD analysis project Ga0209187, IMG submission 187430) | Marine algal microbial communities from Bantry Bay, Ireland - BantryBay_4 metaG (SPAdes) (version 2) | ecosystem: Host-associated > Algae > Red algae > Unclassified | place: Bantry Bay, Ireland...
TAAATCAACTCAATAAATAGTCAAAATAAAAATATATAAGAGCAATTCCGACTGCCATATCAGCTTGCGGAATAGTGGAAATGCTAATAAAGTGGAAAAACAAAATTATTAGTATGCGGATTTGAGGTTGTTTAGTAATTAAATTTAAAAAGTTCTTCTTGATAATTCAATAAGTCCATTTTATGTAAAAAATACCTTCTTGATAAAAGGAAATAATAGCTGTGTAATGAACTCATTAAAATTTTCAAATTATTTTCTAAATAATGTTCATCAGAAAAATAGGTGAGTTGCTTAGAAATATATGTTTCAAAATTATCTTTTATCTCTTTGGTTAAATCAATTTCGTAAACTTTTTGGTTTAGTATTTGATTGATTTCATTTTTTAGCTCAACTTCTAAAGGTTTAATTTCAGTAAAATTATTATATATTTCTTCAAAAGGAGTTGTGAAGTTTATAAAATACAACTCGTTCAAAAATTTAAAATAAAGTTCATTTTTGGCATCAATTTCTTTATCAAACTCATAAAAAACAGAGTATAAACTTTGTAATTTTAGTGATCTTTTTTGTTCGTTTTCAAGTTTTTTAAAAAAGTAATATATTTCAATATCATTTTCTTTAATTTTATTATTAACAATTTCTAATTCGTTCTCAAGTTTTGCTTGAAGATTTTTACATTCTTTTTTCTTATACTTTTCTCCGTCGTAATCAAAAGTTTTAACATCTACCACATCTTTGCTGTCAATTTGTTTAAGTACTTCAATATCTTCTTGCAAAGCAAGAGCGGTATATACTAATTCAACTTTTTTATCTGAAAATAGATATTCAATCAATTTCTTGTTATCAGCATCATTCTTTGTGTTTAAATCAAATGCCATTGGATTTTTACAGTTATAATAACCATTGTAAATTTTAGGAAATGAATTTTTCAATAAAATGCTTTTATATTCAGATTTAAATTCATCAAAAGAAATTGATACTGCTTCACCTTTATACTCAACAGCTTTAAATATTTCGTTGGTTATTTTTTTTTGAGTTTCCTCAATATCTACAAAAATATTATTGGCTGGTTCATTAGCATTTTGATCTATTTTGAAATTATTTCTTTCTAACCTCTCTATTCTTTCTTTAATGCTAGGATGCGATGCCCATTGATTTTTAATAACTAGTTTTGATTTATTGAACCTATTTAATTCTTCCTTTGTAACATTCGGAAAATTATTTATTGATGGAATATTATTGTCCTTGGCCGTACATTCCATAACATATATATGTTCTTTATATAAATTATCACTTTTCAAATTATTCTCAATTTTTTCATTATAAAATGATAAAACGTTATTAAAGGAATAATCTGCCAACGATAATCTAAGTAATGAAGTTTTTAATGGTTCACAGCCTGTTACACTTGCTGCAATTTCGTCAGCTTGAAATTCCATTTCTCTGGAAAGCCCTAAATAACTTTTATTTACAATTTCATACATTTTTTTCAATACCCATTGAATTACTCTGATAATTTTTTCGGCTAATAAAACAAATATTGAAAAGAATTGTCCTAATCTAGCCCAGCCAGTAACTAGTTTATCGTATGAATCATTATCATAAAGCATATTAAAAATTATGTGATTAACGGTATATACATAGCTACCAACCTTCATTGTTTTTTGGGAAAAATGACCAAACTCATGTGACAATATTGCCTTCAGTTCAGCTTTAGTTACAGCATTTACCAAGCCTAAACCTACTTGAAGATTTTTTTTAATTGGTAAAAACATACTTAAAAAACTAGAGTCGTAGAATACTGCTGCGTTTACATCGCTGGATAGGTATACTTTTTTTGGAAAACTAGTATCTACCTCTATTACTATTTCTTCAATTAACTTAAAGAATTCTGGTTCATCTTTGTTTGTAATTTCATAGAGGTGTGAACGATCAACCTTGTTTCTTTTAAATATAAATTTCACTAAATAAACAAGGATTAAAACCCCTAAACTACCAAAGCCAATACCTAAGATTATAGAATAAAAAGCTGGAATTGTTGTAACTAATAAAAAGGCTAAACAAATACACAATACTGTTAAGCAAATGGCTAGAAAAAGAAGTAAAATATAGATAAGTGAAAATAAAATTATACTAAGTATAGCTTTTGCTGTTTGAGCTTTAAACTTTGGAGTTAATTCGATGTTTTTTGCCATTAAAAAGATGTTTGATGAGTTTAACTTATAAGCATAGTTAATAATTTAATTTAAAAGAAGCAAATTAAATTTTAAAAAATGTTTAAAATTTTACCCAAACCTTCTTTTCAAAGCCTGTTCTGTATCAAAAAACATATAAGCACAAAAACCAATTAAAACCAAAAGGGCAAAAAGCCAGCCCCATTTACCAAAAGGTAAAAACATGCCGCCGAAGGAAATAATCATCATACCAAAACCAAATAACTTAATATCACCAGCAGATTTACGCTGGGCAAAATCCCAGGCTTTTTGGCTTTTCATAGAAGTGGAAGTACGATAACCGTATAACGAATTTATTTTTTTTGGTGGATACTTTGTCATTACAAAGCCAGCAATTAAAAAACATAAACCACTTAAAAATAACGTAATGGTAAACGTGTTTAAAAATAGTTGTAGCATACAACTTCTGTAATTTTATGCTTCGCCTAATAGTTCGGCTAATTTGGTTTCTAATGCAGCACCGCGTAAATTTTTGGCTACAATACGGCCATTTGCATCAATTAAAAATGTTTGTGGTATTGATTTTACGCCATATAATGCAGAGGCAGAAGATTTCCAACCTTTTAAATCGCTTACGTGATAATCCCATTTTAAATTGTCGTCAGCAATTGCTTTTTCCCATTTAGTTTTTCCTCTTCCGTCGCCTCTATCTTGATCTAATGAAACAGAAAAAACAGTAAAACCTTTTGTTTTATACTTATCATAAGCTCTTACCACATTAGGGTTTTCTTTTCTGCATGGTTTACACCAGCTTGCCCAAAAATCTAACAAAACAACTTTGCCCTTTAAATCAGCCAAAGACATATCCACTCCATTCGGGCTTGGTAAATTAATATTTGGAGCAGGTTGGCCAACTCCTACTGCTGATAATGCTTTGGCAGATTTCATTTTGTTAGCAATGTCGGTAGCAAACTGCGAACCTGGCATCTCACTATTAATCTTTTTTGAAAAACTGGCATAAGTATCAGGAGCATCTTCGGGTTTTATTTGATTAATAACTAAATAGCTTAATAGTGTATTTTGAGAAGTGTCTACTACTTGTTTCATATAAGGTAGCGTTGCTTCCTGGCGCAACAACTTACCATATACTTCTTGCCACGAATCGTTAGCTGGCGAGCCATTTACTGTGTATTGTACTGGAACGCGAGGGCTTTGAGGGTAATCCACAGATAAATCAATTGTTTCATTATCTAAAATAATAAATACTTTACCTAAACCTGCTCTAAATTGTGCTATAATAGGTTCGTTTAATTTCCCACGCATTTCAAATGTGCCATCGGCGGCAATGGTTGCAGTATCTATAACACCGTTTCGTCCTTTCTTTAAATCATCTAAAAAAACTTTGGTTTTTACAGGCGCATTGGTAATTGTACCTCTTATTACATAACCATCTGCAGGTTTATCGGCAGTACCACCAGTTTGGTTACCAACGCAAGCTGCTAAAAAAAACAAGCTGCTAAATATTAATATTGTAAATGTGTTGTTCCACATATTTTTATTCGTTTAATTTCTCTAATAGTATTTTGTTCACTAATTTAGGGTCTGCTGTTTTTATCTGCTTCATTACCGAACCTACAAACAAGCCAAGCAATCCTTTTCTGCCATTTTTATAGGCAATTACTTTATCGCTCATTTCAGTTAAAACTTTATCAATAACAGCAATTATGTTTCCATTATCCTTATCTGTTTGCAAATTTAATGAATTTATTGCAGAACTGATGCTATCATAATTACCTTCTAAAAAAGCAGGTAATAGTGTGTTACTGGCTAAACTAAAACTCAAAGTATTTTGCGCTATCTTATCAATAATGTTTGCCAAATCTGTTGGTATTAATTTTAACTCATTCAAGGTAATATTATTATCGTTTTGATAAAATTTTATTGGGCCATTTAACCAGTTTGCAATGGCTTTGTTATTTTTACAAAGCTTTGCTGTAGCTAAAAAATAATCAAAAGTTAATTTTTCGGCACTTATTACGCCAGCATTATACTCATCCAATTCGTATTTTTCCATTAACAAGCCCTTTGCAGCTTGTGGAAGTATTAGTAAATTTTCTCTAATTTCTGCCAACCATTCATCACTAATTTCTATTGGTGCTAAATCCGGCTCCGGAAAATATCGATAATCGAAAGTCATTTCCTTGTCTCTTTGGGCAAAGGTTGTGTTTGTTTTTGCATTAAAACCTTTGGTTTGTTGAGCTACCGCTTCGCCATTTTCCATTGCCTTCATTTGCAAATCCGCTTCGTGTTCAATTGCTTTTTTTATATTTTTTATAGAGTTTAAATTTTTCACTTCTACCCTATTATTTAGCACCGTGCTGCCTTTTAACCTAACCGAAACGTTAGCATCGCAGCGGAGGCTTCCTTCTTGCATATTTCCATCGCTTACACCAATATATTGAGCAGTTTGCCTAATAAGTGCTACAAAATTTTTGGCTGTTTCTGCATTATTAATATCGGGTTCGGTAACTAATTCTAACAGAGGAGTTCCTGCTCTGTTAAGATCAATTGCACTATCATTTGCAAATAAATCATGTGTACTTTTGCCAGCATCTTCTTCTACGTGTATGCGATTGATTCGTATTTTTTCTTCGTTTAATATTATCCAACCTGCTTTGCATATTGGTTCATTATCTTGTGTGGTTTGAAAACCTTTTGGCAAATCGGGATAAAAGTAATTTTTACGATCGAAATAGCAGCTTTGGTTAATAGCGCAATTGGTGGCCAAACCCATTTTTATGGCCATTTCAATTGCTTTTTTATTAGTTTTTGGCAAAACACCAGGATAGCCTAAGGTAATAAAGCTAATATTTACATTAGGATTTTGTGTAAACTGATTAACATCTGGCGCAAACAACTTACTGTTTGTTTTTAGTTGAATGTGTATTTCTAAGCCAACTACTATTTCATATTTATCGGTTAGGTTCATTGCTTTTGCTACGCTATTTTTTTATTTTTTTAAGATGCAAAAGTAAAACTAAATTTGGGGAATGTTGAAGTAAAAACTACATTAGTATATGCTTCGTTGGGGCTGAACCGCCATAAAGATATCACAGAGAATTGAAAGTAGCTGCCGTTCATCCATATTCAATAGAAAACCAAGCATTTATGCCCCAATGAGAATATACTTGTTCTTGTCAGTTCGTTTTCCATTAGTTGTTTACTTATGAGTTTTTAATTTATTCATTATTACTATTGATGCCGCCAAATCTTGAACACCTACACCAACCAATTTGGCTATTGTTATTTTATTTCGGTTGTTAGAAAACACTCTATTTTGAAAAGTCTTCCCAAATTCTATAGTCTTATCAATAAGCATTGGTGAAATTTTTAATGCATGTGAATACTCTCCGTATTTAGTATTCAGCTCAAGACTGTCAATAAAAATTTTATCCGCACGCTCAAAGCAATTAATATCTATTTCGTTTTTGTAAACATCATCAGCTCCTATTGCTGTTATATGCTGCCCTTTTCTTAACCATTCACCTTTTACAAGAGGTATTTTACTTGAGGTTGTTGTAATAATTATTTCAGAATTTTTTACAGCTTCTTCTACCTTGTTGGCTGTGCTAATATGAATATTGAAGTTGGATTTTGTTAATTTCTCTTTTAAAGCAAACGACTTATTACTGTTCCGTCCATAAATAACTAATCGGTCAATTTCTCTTAATTTAGCCAACGCTACTATCTGAAGATATGCCTGAAGACCTGTTCCAATAACAGCAACCGACTTAGCAGTTTCAGCAGCTAAAAAATCAGTAATGATGGCTCCCGCCGCTGCGGTTCTTAATTCTGTAATTAGTCCTTTGTCGTTAATTGTGGCAGCTGGAAAACCCGTTGTTGAGTCAAACAGAAAAATAACTCCACTATTGGGTGATAAATTTTGTTTTGCATTTTCGGGAAACATAGATACCACCTTAATAGAAAAATAGTCATAACCTTTTAATGCTGCTATTTTTATATGCGTATCAGCTCCATTGGGAAAATGAAGTAAGTTGACAGGAATGCCAATTAAATCAGGAGAATTAGAAGCGATAAACGCCTGCTTTACAGGCTCAAACAAATCTTCTAAATGAAGGAGTTCTTTTACTTGTTGGTAAGATATTTGAATCATACCTTTATTATGTTTTTTATTACAAATTTTTCAAATTGCTCTAATGCTTCGGGCATTTTTTTTCTTCCAAAACCTATTCTAAAATAACCGGGGTAATCATAAATACCTCCGGGTAATAACAACACACCTTGCTGTTTTAAAACTTGTTCAGCAAAAGCCATATCATCATTGTATAAGTGCATTTTTACAAAAGCTACCGGTCCTGCGTTTGGTTTATACCATGAAAATAACTCCGTATATTTTTCAAAAAAAGCATCATAGCACATTAGATTATTTGAGACAATTTGCAGGTTTCGGTCTAAAATAATTTTTCTATTTCTTAGAGCAACACCTGCCAAAAATTCACTCGGTGCTGCATTGCATATTGTAGTATATTCTTTAAGTATTGCAAATTTTTCTAAAACCATTTCATTTTGTGTAGCTAACCAACCAATTCTTAAACCAGGTAATCCATAAGATTTTGACATCACCCCTATAGAGATTCCATTTTCATAAACATCTGCAAAAGCAGGAATTGCAAACTCAGGGCTATGCTCTAACTCCCTATATACTTCATCGCATAAAATGATGATATTATTTGTTTTTGCAAGTTCCACAATTGCTTGTTGTTCATCTATTGTAAAAAGAAACCCAGTAGGATTATGGGGAGCATTCAGGTAAATGGCTTTGGTCTTATCGGTCACCATTTTTTTTAATTTATCTATATCAAAAAATGGTTTATCTCCCTCATACTCCACCGTCCAATTTAATACTTTGCAGCCGATACTTTCAGGCACAGTTTGTAATGATTGATAACAAGGTGATTGAACTATAACTTCATCTCCCGATTTTAGAATAGCATGAGAAACCAGGAAAATCGGCTCTTGAGCTCCCGTACAAACAGTAATATGCTCTGCTTTTATTTTGCTATAAATGGCAGAAATATCTTCTCGTAGTTTGGGATTTCCTTGAGTTTCAGTATATCCCAACCAACTGTTTAGAAAGCTATCTTCTGCTCCTTTTTCTAATAAAAGTAATTCTTTAATGGCCATTGCCTCACAGTCAGAATTACAAAGCGAGTATTTGGCAGAATGCTCATATAAGGTATAGTATCTTTCGAGTTTGAATGGTTTGATATTCATTCTTTATTCTTATTAATAACCGACAACAATATATATTAAAGCGTAATAAATTTTCAAAATTTAAAAATTACTGTGCTTTATTAAAATTCTAAAACCGACAATAGCAATTAATATTGCTGTTAAAACCCTAACAGTATTAGGCTTAAAGTGCCTTATATTTAATCTAGTACCAATTTGCCCACCTATAAAAACGACAATTATTAGTGGTATGGCAAATGTAAAGTTAAACGTAAAATTGGGGTTGGCAAACTGCCCAGCTAAACCTGCAATTGAATTTAGTAAAATAAACAAGGAAGCCGTAGCAGCAATTACTTTAGGCCTATCCCAATTAATAAAGTGTAAAATTGGTGCTAAAAAAATACCACCGCCAATACCTATCATACCAGAAAAAAAACCAATAGTAGCACCTATAATTCCGTTTATAATATTATTGTTATAATTTTTAGTATTTTTTTTAAAGGTTAAAGCTTGCCAAAGCATAAAAATGGCCGCTAATATCAAAGCAATTCCTAAGGCAACAAAAAAAGCAGTTTCTGTAATACGAATTCTTCCACCTAGGTATGCCATAGGTACGCTGCATATAACAAGTGGCAACACCTTTAACCATTTTATTAACTGATGTTTGTTAAAAATATAAGCTCCTGAGCCAACTACAACAATGTTGCATAATAATGCGATAGATCTTAATACTAAAAAATTTACCCCAAACAATGATAAAATTGCCAAATAGCTTGAACCGCCACCAAAACCAACCGAAGCATAAAATATTGCGACTAAAAGAAATAGCAAGAAAAGCTCTATTGAAAAATCCACTAACTAAATTTACAGATTAAATGGGACATTACAATATTATTAATTATTTTTAAAGTCAAAATTACGAATTATGTTTTTACATTATAGATGTTTAGGTATTATACTATTTATTTTTTTTATTGGAGCTATTGAATCACCTGCCCAATGCAATAGTGGTGAATTAGGTTGGTTAGAAATTGGAGCTATATTTAATAGCAGCAATTGTAATGGTTGCCATGGCTCTGTTAATGGAGTTAGTAATTTCAATTTAACAACTTATAATGATTTTTTACTTGGAGGTGTTAAATGTGGTTCAAGCATAACTGCTGGAACAACTTTAGTTGACATAATTACTATGGATAACTACGAAGGATGCAGAGTTTCTTTAGTAGGTCAATCAATGAATAGTAGAGTAATGGGGGCAATGGATTCGCTTGAAATTTTGAAAGTTCAACGCTGGGTTAATGCAGGATTTCCAGAAAGTTGCGAAAATTTTTGCATTACAGATGAATTTATTTTCACCACTTTAAATAGTGCCAATTATCATTTTAATGTTGATGAAACGCTAACCGCTAATAATTCAATATTAAATGGATCAACAATTAATTATGAAGCCGGAAATATTATAAACCTGAATACAGGATTTAGTGTTGATGTTTCTTCAGATTTTTATGCTTTTATTGGTAAGTGCGATTTTTAATCACAATTTTCAATAATTGCTTCAAATTCTGCTCCCATCTTTACTTCAAAACTGTCCGTTAACTCAATGTAATCCCCTGCTTTGTAGCTCACAACGTTGCCACTATTTACATAACCATTGGTTTGTATAAATTGAGCTACACTAAGCTGTTGAGTTGTAATGTCAGGTGAGTTATTTTCCACATAATTATTGGGACAATTTTGAAATGATGAAAATACTTCAATGTCATTAATTTCGGTTGTACAGTCATAAGAATCATTAATTGTGACACTATAAACTCCTACACTTAAATTAATGAGGTTTTGAGTGGTTTGACCATTAGACCAAAGAAAGGTGTAAGGTGCTACTCCATCAAAAACACTTAAACCAATTTTACCATCATTTGCATTAGGTGTACTCACATCATCAACGATATGTGTAGCAGTAGTATTTGATTGAGCAAAAATATCGTAAGAGTTATTAAACGAGCAGTTTTTATTATCAGTAACCTTTAAATTATAAGTTCCGCTCGTTAAATTATTGTTTACAGTACCGGTAATACCACTATCCCAATCAATAGTATATGGCATTGTACCATTTTGAATACTGTTTATAACAATTAAACCATTTCCTTTACCAAAGCAACTTTCATCTGTAGTACTAACTTTAACAATTATATTTTGACAAACATATGGTGCTATAGTTATATTATTAGATGATGGGCAGCCATTTGTGTCTACAATATTTACTGAATAACTACCTGGGTTTAAGTTACTAAGGCTATTTGAATTTTGGCCAGAAGACCAACTATAAGAATAAGGAGATGTGCCTCCTGAGGCAGTAACTAAAGCTGTACCATCATTGGCTTGATTTTCCGTTTCATCTGTAGAAAATATTTGAGTACTAAAACCACTACAATTAACAGCATTTATAGTAAATGGTATTGATAGGTTACATCCTAAAGCATCGGTTACATCAATTGAATAACTGCCAGGAGCTAAGTTGCTCACGTTGTTATTTGTTTCACCGTTGGACCATAAGTATTGATAAGGTAATGCGCCATTGGTTATTGTAGTTGTTGCTGTACCATCATTATTTGCAAAATAAGTTTCATCAGTTACAGTTACCTGACCTTCAAAGTTAGAGCAATCAATGGCAGATATAACAAAACTATCAGTAAATTTGCAGCCTATAGCATCTGTAACTATAAATGTATAATTGCCTGGTGCAAGATTGTTTTGTTGGTTGGAAGTATCATTGTTACTCCAACTATAATTGTAAGGCGGATTACCTCCACTTACTGTTAACTGTGCTGTGCCATCGTTTGCCTGAAAATAGGTTTCATTAGTAAAAGTTGAATTAACTGTAATTTGAGGTGGTTCATTTACAATAAATTCTTCATTATAAATACAACCGTATCTATCAGTTAGGTTAAGTGTGTAATTGCCTGCGTTTAAACTTGATATAATTTGTGTGGTATCTCCATTACTCCAGTTAAAATTATACGGTACAGTACCTCCTGTGGCATTAATCTCTATAAACCCATCGTTTGCTCCATAGCAACTTACATCATATATATTATTACCAACTGTTATAGGCTGACAGAAAAGGTTTGCCGAGCCAGGGCTTGCAGGTATTGTTTGCTTTGACCAATTTACTGCTAATGCATTGTTAGATAGGCCATCAATTAGAGCCAGAGAAAATTTCCCATTATCTGGTACGGTGTCCCAAGGCAAAACATCATCGTACCTAACACTATCAATAAAACTTTGGCAAGGTGTCTTCAAAAGTAAAGTTTCTCCACTATTTTCCAGCTTTCCAGCATATACTGCCTGAGGTGTAAAACCATATTTTTGTTCAAACCAAAAGGCATCTTCTGCTACAACTATAAAACTATCGGGCAATATTACCAATGGCTCTTCAAAGGTTAAATCAATTCCTTTTGCAAATTTTACACCTTGTAAATTAATCAATTGATCACCAGTATTTTTAAGTTCAACAAACTCAAAGTTTCTACCAGAAACGGTATCTGTTGCAGCTGTAGCAGGGTTGTAATAAATACTATCGTTTGGGTTATAATGAATTTCGTTTATTACTAAGTCTTCATAGTTTTGATTAACGTAAAATGTTCTAGGGCACATTGCCGACCACTTTCTAATAACTGAATTTGTATGATTATTGTCTCTAACCCGAGCTTTTATTGTTACAGGGCCATTTGGAAGGATTATAGACCCAGTATATAGTATGGCAGTATTTGAAATGCTGCCGCCAAAGGCCCGTGGATCGCTACCATCTAAAGTATAATAAATTGAACTATTGGAGTTTGCGTTTGTAAGATTTAATGCAAAATTTTGATCAACTTTACCTCCATATTTATTAAAACCAACTGATTGCAAATCAGACTTTAGACCATTTGTTTCATAATAATTAAGCATTGAATTTGTTCGTTGCGGTATCCAATTATTTCTTATCCTGTTAAGTTCAGTTGTAAATTCTCCATTAACGTCCCATAAATCATCTTGCACGTGGCCATTTGCAAAATAAAAATCGTAATCTCCCCAGCGTGCAGATTCTGCTATTAAAGAAGTAGTTACTTGGTTAATTCTATGCATATACAAACTATCTACAATATTTGGAGTAAATAAACCATTGTTGTAGCAAGTACATTCAACATTATCTGCAAGTTTATATTTAAATTCTATATTGCCGACTAAATTATCAGGTACAGGGCCATCATCATCTAATGGAGCATCAAAATAAGTTATGCTTGTACCTTGAGGATTCCATTTACCACCATTGCCAAAGTTAAAATCCATATCCCAAACTATAAATTTATACCCTCCTTGTCCTGGTGTTTTATTAGTACCTCCCAAACAATTATGCACATCACTCCAATCAAAACCACTTGCATAGCTCATAGTGTTAAGGTAAAAAGCTGTTTGATCTAAATCAATATAATTATTTGTGTTTTGCATAGCTGATGCAGAACTTAAGTTAACTCTGTTTTTTAAGTTATCCCAAAGGTTCAAATTTAAGTCATCCCAATATAAGCCACTTTTATAAACTTCGTAATCGGTTTCTTCACCTCCGTAGTAACTTTCAAAAAAATTTACATCCGGCCTTTCCATTAAATGATATTGGCCAACATATTCTAAGTTTACAAAAACGTGAACGAACCTGCCATGAGGTGCCGGATAGCCCATTTCAATTTGGGTATCCATAAAATATCTATTTCTAACATATTGTGCTAAATTTTCAGCACCATACTCCGCATTTAGGGCATCCTGGCTGCCACCTCTTAATAATAATTTATCAAATTTTTGGGTAGGTGCTATTTTATAAACAGTATTATCATAGTTATCTGCTTTAAAAATATTATAATCCAATTTAGCATCACCGTATATTTTTTTAAACTCTAAGCGGTAGTGTTTTTTTGGGTTTGTTGGGCTACCACCCCAGGTTTGTATGCCACTGTGCAACATAAAACCATTTCTACTTCCATCGGGGAAAAACATTTCTACAGAGGTTTCAATTTCTGTATCAATATGATTTGTGCCATTTATTTGATTTGAGGTAAGTGATATAACTGGTAATGCCTTAAAGGAGGTTTCCATTAAAGGGCTATAGGCAGCATCTTGAGTTATGTAAGTGTATAAGTTATTACTGCTTATTACTTCATTTAAAAAAATATAACTATGAGTTCTTGTATTACTACTATCGGTAGCTGTATAAGCAAACACTCTTACGGAAGTTGAGCTGTTAATTAAAATTGAGCTATTGTAAATATTACCATAACTTGCGGTTGGCTTTGTGTTATTTGTTGTATATCTAATTACTGCATTAGGATTATCTGCTTCAATAATTAAATTAAAAGGTGCATTGTAATAACCTCTTTTATGACTAAAGTTTAAATCAATTTTACAAAAGCAAGTTTGTACTACAGTTAATAACAATATTATTAAGGTAATTTTTTTTAAGTTAAATTTATCCAAATTTTGAAGAGCTAAAAAGTTATATAATTTATTAAACATATATATTGCAGTTAAGTGGCAATAACGATGCCAAACCCAAATTAGAATAGAAAAATTTCGCTAATTGCAATCATTAATTTTAATTTCAAAATTTGATTGCTTATTTACTTGAAAGTTTTTATTTAGTATAATACTATCACCAGCTTCTACTAACACATTATTTCCATTTAAAACTAAGCCATTTATTGATACAACAGCTGCAGCTTTGTATAACCCAGAGTAAATAGTATCGTTGTTTAAACTTATATAGTTTTCAAAGCATCGTTCTGGTAATATTTCGAAGGTAGTATTTCTGGTACAATAGTTTGCATCTAAAACGGAAACATTATAAGTACCAGCACCTAAGTTAGTTAGATTATTATTTGTGGAACCATCACTCCAAATGTAGTTATACGGAGCGATACCACCAGCAACAATTGCTGTACTGCTGCCATTATTTGCCATAACAGAAGTTGCATTTGTTGTTTGTATTTGAAGATCAATAAAATCGGGTTCTGTTATTTGAAATGTTGTATCAAATGTACAACCGTAGCCATCAATAACTGAAAGTGAGTAGGTTTGAGCAGATAAATTACTTATTTGCGAACTTTGATTTCCGGTGTTCCAATTATAAAAATATGGAGATTTACCACCTAAAGCATTAACTGAAATGAAGCCATCATTAGCATTATAACAACTTATATTTTGCTTTGTAAATTTATAACTGAAAGTGGTACAAAATTCATTTTCTGCTTTGGGGGTTGTTTGTACATCTTGAGATTTCCAGCTAGTAGCTAAGCTGTTATTGGTAGCGTTTAGTAGTAATGCTAAGGAGAAGTTTCCGTTATCTGGTATAGTATCCCAGGGTAATTGATCTTTATAATTAATGCTGTCAATAACTTCGCCCTGTGGGTTAGTTAACCAAATACGTTCTCCGTTATTACTAAGTTTTCCAAAATATTTGCCATCCGCTAAAAATCCATATTTATGCATAAACCATTCTTCATTTTTAGCTAATACAACAAAGCCCTGCGGTGGTACTTTAAAAAGCTCATCAAATTTGAAGCGTAAACCTTTATCAAATTGAACATCTTTTAAGTAAATGGTTTCAAATCCAATATTTTTTAATTCAATAAATTCGAAATTACTTCCTCCAATTGTATCAATAATTCCATTTGCACTAACTATAGAATCTGCAGGATTGTAATGAATTTCATTGATAACCAGGTTTTGATAATTTTGATCTACATAAAAAGTAACCGGGCACATTGAAGACCATTTACGAATATTTGTATTTGAATACGATTGGTTACGTACTCTCGCTCTTAATACCTTTGTTCCTTTGGTTAAAGTAATTGGTGCGGTATATAATTTTGCCGTTGGTGAAATAGTACCTCCAATTGCTCTTGGGTCGCTGCCATCTAATGTATAGTAAATTTCGCTAAGTGTATTATTAGTATTGGTAAGTGTAATTGTTGTATTAGAAACTACTATACCACCTTTACTGCTGCATTGCACGGGCTCTAAATAAGAGGAAATGCCTTTGCTTCTGTAGTGCTTAATTAGTTCTGTTGGCCGGTTAGGTATAAAATCTGTTCTAACACGGTTTAGCTCTGTCATAAACTCATCATTTACATCCCACTCTGGTTTTGCAATGTGAAACGATGTACCACCACCGCCTGCATAAGTAAAGTTGTTATCTCCCCATTTTGCAGATTCTGCAATTAAAGATGTTTTCACCTGATTTATTCTATGCATATAAAAACTGTCGGCAACTGCGGGTGTTAAAACTCCGTTGTTATAACAAGCGCAAGTCATTTTATCAGATAGCATTATTCTAAACTCAAGCTTACTTAGCATATTATCTGGTATAGGACCATCTTCAGTTATGGGTGCATTAAAATAAGCAATATCGCCAGTATAATTTGGATACCAAATACCTCCATTTCCAAAGCTATAATCAACATCCCAAATCATATACTTATAACTTAACTGGCCTGGGTTAATATTGCCGCCAGATAAGCAATTTTGCACATCAGACCAATCCCAACCTCCGGCATAAGACATTAAAACCAAATAATCTACTGCACTATCTAAATCAAAATTTTTTCGGGTATTTTTTATTGATGGTACAGAAGAAAAATTTACATAATAGCCGATAGTTTTATACAAAGTTGCTATTGAATCTTTTTGATTCCAATACTCTCCATTTTTATAAACTTCATAATCTGTTTTGTTTCCACCAAAATAACTTTCAAAAAAAGCAGGATCGGGCCTTTCCATTAAATGATACTGACCATTGTATTTTCCATTCACAAATAAATGCACAAACCTACCGTGAGGTGCTAAGTGCCCCATTTCCATTTGCATATCCAACATTACACGGTTTCTAACATATTGAACCAAATTTTCATTACCAAATTCACCATTTAATGCATCTTGGCTGCCTGCTCTTAATATCAATACATCAAACTCATCAACTGGTTTTACTTTATAATCTGTATTGTCGTAGTTATCTGGTTCAAAAAGCTTATAGTTGAGCTTATTATCACCATAAATTTCTTTAAACTCTAACCGGTAATTTTTTTTAGGATTACTTTCACTACCGCCCCAGGTTTGTAAACCATTGTTTGTCATAAATCCCTTTTTACTTCCATCTGGAAAAAAAAGCTCTGTACTTACAGGTATTTCTATAGTTATATTATTTGTAGAATTTACAGCAGCTCCAGCTATTGAAACTACTGGTAATGATTTAAATGCAGCATCTAATAAATTTATATATTGTGAGTTAGTGGTAATATAAGAATACAAAGTAGGATCGGCTTTAATATCATTTAAAAACAAAAAACTATGACTTCTTACCATACCAGTTTCTGTAGGGCTATATACTATTGCTTTTAGCACCGTAGTAGAAGATATATTTATTGGAGTGGTATATACTATGCCATTATTTGGGCTGGGTTGTGTGTTATTTATAGTATATTTTATAATTGCATCTGCATTATCTGTAGAAATATTCAAAAGAAATGGAGCATCATAATAGCCTCTTTTGTGGCTAAAATCTAAATCTATTTGAGCTTTAAGTGGTAAAAAAGTAATTATAAAAATAAAAAAAAAAGGAACTCTCAACATTGCGATAAATATTTTGTAATTTAATTAGTGCATCAGTTTTGATTTTTATAAAGTAAAATAGTCACAAATGTGATACCAATTTTGGTGTTTTTGACCTTTAAATTAATAGATTTATTTTTTAGTTAGGTACTGCATGTTTAGTTTTATTACATTTGCTTGCCGTATGTGGAATAAATTAGCATCGTTTATTTTAAAGCACAATAATTGGTTAACAATTTTAATAGTGCTAATAACCTTATTTTTTGCCTTTTGTGGAAGCAAGGTAAAAATGGAATATGACATGGCTCAAATTATTCCACAAAAAGAACAAATAGTAAAAGATTTTGATTTTTTTAAAACACAATTTAGCAATGATGCCAATACACTTGTTGCTGGCTTTAAAAGTGAAAACCTTTTTAGTAAAAGCTTATTAAACGATTTATATCAAACTTGTGAAAATTTAAAAAAAATTGAAGGCGTTACCGATGTAATAGCCATTCCAACAGCGGTATATCTTAAAAAAAATAAGGTTGACAAAAAATTTGATGTTGCACCTTTAATGACAAAACCCATTGAAACAGATGCCGAAGCAGACTCAATAAAAGCGGCTCTTATTAATTGGAAGTTTTATGAAAATAGAATTTATAATGATAGCACTAAGGCTACTTTGTTAGCCGTAACAATTGATGTAGCAGTTTTAAACTCACCAGAAAGAATTAGCAAAGTAATAGAAATACAAAATGCCTTCAAAAAGTTTGCAGAAAAAAATAATTTAAAGCTAAGTAGTTCTGGTTTTCCTTTTTTAAGAAACTACCGTGTAACCACCATGCGCCAGGAAGTGCAGTTGTTTTTACTACTTTCTGTAATTATAGTTGCTATAGTTTTATTTTTTTTATACCGTTCAATTTTAGGTGTATTGTTACCTTTATCTATTGTAGCTATTGGTGTTATTTGGTCGGTAGGTACTATGTATTTATTTGGCTACGAAATTGATTTGTTGCTCGGCATTATACCCACACTTATGGTAATTATTGGCATACCAAATTGCGTGTATTTTTATAATAAATATCAATTAGAATATGCTAAAACAGGGCAAAAAGCAGAAGCCTTACACAATACTATTGAAAGAATTGGTAATGTTACTTTTTATGCTAATTTAACTACTGCAATTGGTTTTGCGGTATTTGCCATTACCAATAGTAAAATGCTACAGCAGTTTGGTTTAGTGGCTGGTTTAAATGTGTTTGCAGTTTATGTAATTTCAATAATTGTGCTGCCCGGTGTTTTAAAATTGTTGCCGCCACCAAAAATTCAAAAAAGCAATCAACTTAAAACAGGTTTTATTGTAAAAATTGTAGATGCTTTAAAACTAATTGCAGTAAATCATTACAAAAAAGTGTGGACCGTTACTGCAATTTTAGTAATTGTTGCTATATTTGGTTTGTTCAAAATACAATCTCAAGGTCATATTTTTGATGATATTCCTAAAGACTCACAATCCTATAAAGATTTGTTATTTTTTGAAGATAACTTTACTGGTGTAGTACCTTTCGAAATAATAATTGATACACAAAAAAAAGGCTCGGTAACCAAAATAAGTACCTTAAAAATAATTGATAAAATACAAAAAAATATTGCTGCTGATGCAGACATTACCCAACCGCTTTCAATTGCCGAAGGTTTAAAAATGGCATCACAAGCTTACTATGAAGGTAACCCGGCACGTTATACTTTGCCTACAAGTGGTACAGAAAAAAATCTAATTTTTAGCTATTTAAGTAAAAGCCAAAATAAGCAAATAGGCGATAACATTGTAAATCAATTTATAGATAAAAATCAGCAATTGGCGCGTATCAGTTTTCAAATGAAAGATATTGGAAGTCAAAAATTTGAAGAAAAACTACAATGGATACAAAAAACAGTTGACGAGGCAGTTGGTAAAAAAGATTTTAAAATAATTTACACCGGTACTACTATGGTAGTTTTAAAAGGCTACAAATTTTTGGTAGACGGGCTTTTAAAAAGCTTAATTTTTGCTTTTCTGATAATTGCTGTAATCATGGGGTTTTTGTTCAGATCTTTCAAAATGCTAATTGCCGCAATTTTACCTAACATAATACCTCTGTTAGTCACAACTGCAATGATGGGCTATTTTGATATTTATTTAAAACCAGCCACCGTATTAATATTTAGTATTGCCTTTGGTATATCGGTAGATTTTACCATTCATTTTTTAGCTAAATACAAACAAGAATTAAGCTTAAATAATAATAATGTTAAGCAAACCATATTTGCAACTTTAAATGAAACTGGTTTAAGTATGATTTATACTGCCTTAACATTGTTATGTGGCTTTATGGTTTTTTTGGTTTCAACATTTGAAGGCACGGTTTACCTGGGCCTGTTAACCAGCGCTACTATTATTGTTGCACTATTATCAAACTTAATTTTACTGCCAGGCATAATTTTAGCCTTAAACAAACAAAATTAGTAACAAACTATAATATTAGCTTTAAAGGAAGCACCTTTTTCCACATTAAAATTTACATCAAACAAAATATCCGAAAAACAATTTACCATGCTTTCTTCGGCAACATATGATGTACTTATAATTTGGTTAGATGCATTATATATTCCTCCCGAAATTTCTTTGTTATAATGTTCTATTAGTGGAATGCACACTTGGTTACAAGCTACTAAATAGTTGCTATTACTTAATCAAATTAAAATATATTGCCAGTAAACAATATACAAAATGAGTTATGCTTAACGCTCTACAACTTTGGTGTATTAACTCTTACAGCCAACTACCTTTATAAAAAACTTTGAGCCTAATTTGAGTGTACTCTAAAAATTTAGAAAATGAAAGTTTTTTACTTTATAGCTTGTAAAGTATGATATTTGCATAGTGTACTAGTAAAAAATTATGGCTGATAAATAATTAGTAAGGCAACTAAAATAGTCAAGTTGGGTTAATACTATTTAGAATGGTAAAGAGGAAGTGTAACTATTCAGAAGTCAGGCCATTACATTTTCAGATGTTAGACGTAAGACATAATTTGGGCAAAAAAGAGCGTTTTTAACTTCACTCAGCCGAATTTATTTAACGTCTGACAGCGAAAGCGATCTGGCTTCTGACCTCTACTAAATAGTTACCAAAATACTATTTGTGAATATTTTTAGGGAACTTTCTTCTGCTCCTATGGAAAAGAAAAAAATGTTACTAAAAATACTGGCAGGTAAAATAATCTTTAAATCAATGCTCAAAATACCTATTATTACTTTCTTAAAAAGAAAAGAAAGCCTACCTTTGCACCGAAATTGAAAGCAGCAAATAAATAGATGGCGATATATAAATACTTCTCTAATTGTTTAAAAATTTGTTTCATGTGTATGTTGCTGGTTTTCAGCAACCTTTCTTATGCCGGCGGTGAACACGTAGAAAAAAAGAAGTTTGACATTTCTGAAATGATTTTCAGTCACATTTCTGATAGTCACGATTTTCACCTTTGGGGCGATCTTGCTATACCTTTACCTTGTATTTTTTATGATGCTGAAAACGGTTTAAGCGTTTTTATGTCAAGTAAATTTGACCATGGAAGTCAAGATATAAAAGGTTATCATTACGATCACGGACAAGTAAGTAGAAAAGATGGTTTATCCTTTTGGGATTTCTCAATTACCAAAAACGTATTTATGATGTTGTTGGTTTGCACCTTGCTGTTTTTGTTATTTAAAACTATTGCAAGCCGCTATGTTAAAAACAAAGGCAAAGCACCTAGCGGTATTCAAAACTTTTTTGAGCCAATAATATTATTTGTTAGAGATGATATTGCCAAAGACAATATTGGCGAAAAATATTACATGAAGTTTTACCCTTACATTGCGGCGGTATTCTTTTTTATTTTAGGTTTAAACCTGTTTGGCTTAATTCCTTTTTTTCCTGGTAGTGCTAACGTAACAGGTAACATTGCAGTAACGGCTGTTTTGGCAATTTTTACAGCAATTATAACCAATGTAAATGGTAAAAAAGATTATTGGCAACATATGTTATGGATGCCGGGTGTACCCACATTTGTAAAACCAATTTTAACCTTAATAGAATCGTTAGGTGCTTTTTTAATTAAACCAGGTTCGTTAATGATACGTTTGTTTGCCAACATTACGGCAGGCCATATTATTATATTAAGTTTAGTGGGTTTAATATTTTTGTTTAGTGCCTCGCCCGAAGGTATTGCTGGTGAAAGTGTTGGTGGTGGCGCATTAGGGGCAATGGTTGCAGTACCGTTTGTACTGTTTATGAACGCAATTGAATTGTTGGTTGCTTTTTTGCAGGCTTATATTTTTGCTATGTTAAGTGCATTATATATAGGGCAAGCTGTAGAAGAGCACCATCATTAATTATATTTTTTATTTTTTAACCTTACAAAAACCAAAAAAAATGGGTGTAGGATTAGCTGCTATGGGAGCAGGATTAGCTGTAATTGGTGCCGGAATTGGTATCGGTTTAATAGGTAAAGGTGCTTTAGAAGGCATTGCACGTCAACCAGAAGCAGGTGGCGATATTCGTACAAATATGATTATTGCTGCTGCATTAGTTGAGGGTGCTGCGTTATTTGGCATTGTTGTAGCCTTATTAGCTGTTTTCTCAGGCGGAAACTAAAATTAAAGCTATTGCGGGTGAGGGGTTGCCTGCTTGCGATAGCTGTTTTTAGAGTACGAAATTTTAGATTATAGAGTAACAGAGGTAAGATTACAGATTTTAAGATGATGGATTTTTGATTGTTCAGAAATTAAAAAAAAGAATAAAAAACAAACAACGAAGCACAGCTGTTTACTAATTAGCCCCGATTGAAGAGGAAATCCTTTTTGTGAAGCGTTGCGGAACAAAAAGATTGTAACGGAAAGCGGGACGGAAGTAAGATTAGTAATTATTATTTTGCTTCAAAAAAAAGAAATAAATTTTTGCTTCGGCAACTTAGATTATACAACTTTATGACAGATTATATTAATTCTTGTATTGATTTAAATTATGATTATACAGTAATTGCAGATAATTCTGCTGATAGTATAGGTCAGATTACTAAAATTAGAGAAGAAATTTTAAAAATGATAGAAGGGAATCAAGAGAAATTAGATGAAAAGCTAAATGAATTCGAAAAAGCAATTGTAGATTGGAAAGGGTCAGAAAATCAGATTACTAAAATTAAAAATGAAATTAAAAATTTATCACAAGAGCAATTAGATCAATTGGAGTCTCGTCTAAAGAAATTCGAAGAATCAAACAATTGTAAACCTGCATTATCATATCTTAAAGTTGATGATGATGGATATTCATATACTATTTCATATTCAACAGCCGACTTAGTCACAAAATAAAACATACAAAATGAACATATTTTTATTATTTGCTGGTGGTGGAATGAGTTTAATAACTCCATCTTTCGGATTGTTCTTCTGGACCACCTTTATATTTTTAACCTTTTGGTTTTTAATGTCTCGTTTTGCATTTAAGCCTATTGCAGCCGCTTTAAAAGAACGGGAAGATTCTATAAGCGAATCGTTAGCAGCAGCAGCACGTGCAAAAGAAGAAATGGCGGCTTTACAAAGTGAAAACCAAAGAATTATTGCTGAGGCAAGAGAAGAAAAGGCTACAATTTTAAAAGAAGCTAAAGAAACTGGCGAGCGATTCATTACCGAATCGAAAGAAAAAGCCAAAAATGAAGCAAAGAAAATTGTAGATAGTGCTACGGCTGAAATTTTGGTTCAAAAAACAGCGGCATTAAGCGAAGTGAAAAATCAGGTAGGTTTAATTGCTGTTTCTATGGCAGAAAAAGTGTTGGGTAAAGAGTTGAGAGACAAAAACGATCAACAAAAATATGTATCTGAATTAATTGAACAAATTAACTTAAACTAATGGCAGTTCGTTTTGCAGGGCGTTATGCTAAATCGCTGTTAGATTTAGCTATTGAAAGAAATGCATTAGATGCAGTTTTTAATGATGTAAAAGGCATACAACAAACATTTGCTAATAGCAGCGAGTTGGTGGCAATGTTAAAAAGCCCAATTATAAAAGCCGACAAAAAACAAAACATTTTAAACGATTTGTTTGCTGGTAAAATAAATACACTAAGCGAAAAGTTTTTAAACCTTACGGTTAGCAAAACACGAGAAGCTTTTTTACCGGAAATTTTTGAAAGTTTTATGACACTTTATAATGAGCATCATAAAATTACAGCAGCTACTTTAACTGCTGCTGCCGAGGTTGATGATAATTTGATTAACCAAGTGAAAGACATTATTATGAAGGCTACTGGAAGAGATAAAATTGAACTAAGCACAAAAGTAGATGCTAGTTTAATTGGCGGCTTTGTGTTGCAGTTTGAAGATAAGTTGTATGATACCAGCGTTGCCCGAAAATTAGATAATTTGAAAAAGACATTTGCCTAAATTAGACAACAGACTTTTAGATTGGAGACTTTTAGACAACAGACTTTTAGATTGGAGACTTTTAGACAACAGATGATTTAGATTGCAGATGGTTGGACAAAAGATAGTTAGATTGCTGATGGTTAGACAACAGATGATTGGATTGCAGGTGATTTAAAATGTTGATTATTAGAAAACAGACTTTTTAGGGCTGCTTTAATATGCTTGAATAATAAAATTGAACAGAATAAATAAAATATAAATAAAAAGGAAAAGAGAAATGATGTGTCCAATCAGAGTGCCTGTGCTCTGTTATCTAAATGTCTAAATCTCTTTAAATCTAAAAATTCTTAAAGAAAAATGGTAGAAATAAAACCGGATGAAATATCAGCGATACTAAGAGAGCAGCTTTCTAGTGTAAAAACAAGTGCCGAGTTAGAAGAAGTTGGTACAGTATTGCAAGTGGGTGATGGTATTGCCCGTATTTATGGCTTAACACAAGTACAAAGTGGTGAGTTGGTGGAGTTTGAAAATGGTATTAGAGCCATTGCCCTTAACCTGGAAGAAGATAATGTTGGTGTGGTATTAATGGGTAGCTCTGATGAAATTAAAGAAGGCGACACCGTGAAAAGAACCAAAATTATTGCGTCAGTAAAAGTTGGCGAAGGTATGGTTGGCCGTGTTGTAGATACTTTAGGTAAACCAATTGACGGTAAAGGCCCAATTACCGGCGAATTATATGATATGCCAATTGAGCGTAAAGCACCGGGTGTAATTTACAGAGAGCCGGTAAGTGAGCCATTACAAACTGGAATTAAAGCCATCGATTCTATGGTACCTATTGGTAAAGGTCAAAGAGAGTTGATTATTGGCGATCGTCAGGTTGGCAAAACCGCTATTGCTATTGATACTATTATAAATCAAAAAGAATTTTACGATAAAGGAGAGCCAGTTTACTGCATTTATGTAGCAACTGGTCAAAAAAATTCTACGATAGCGCTGGTAGCAAAAACTTTAGAAGAAAATGGCGCAATGGCTTATACTACTATTGTGGCTTCTTCTGCTGCGGATCCTGCACCATTACAGTTTTACTCGCCAATGACGGGTGCAGCTATTGGTGAATTTTTCCGAGATACAGGCAGGCCGGCTTTAATTGTATTTGATGATTTGAGTAAGCAAGCTGTGGCTTACCGTGAGGTTTCATTATTATTACGTCGTCCGCCAGGGCGTGAAGCTTATCCAGGTGATGTATTTTACTTGCACTCCAGATTGTTGGAACGTGCAGCAAAAATTATTAATGATGATGCCATTGCTGCTGATATGAACGATTTGCCAGACAGTATTAAGCACTTAGTAAAAGGTGGTGGTTCTTTAACAGCCTTACCAATTATTGAAACACAAGCTGGTGATGTTTCGGCCTACATACCAACCAACGTAATTTCAATTACCGATGGTCAAATATTTTTAGAAAACAACTTGTTTAACTCTGGTGTTCGACCTGCAATTAACGTAGGTATTTCGGTAAGTCGTGTGGGTGGTAATGCTCAAATTAAATCGATGAAAAAAGTATCGGGTACGCTAAAGTTAGATCAGGCCCAGTACCGTGAGTTAGAAGCCTTTACTAAATTTGGTTCGGATTTAGATGCTGCTACTACTGCTACTTTAGATAAAGGCGCACGTAATGTGGAAATATTAAAACAAGCGCAGTTTTCCCCTTTACGGGTAGATCAACAGGTGGCTATTATTTACTTAGGTACTAATGGTTTGTTAAAAGATGTGCCAGTAGATCAGGTACGAGCGTTTGAAAAAGAGTTTTTAGAAACAATGGAAAATGGCCATAAAGGAGCATTAGATATGTTTGCTAAAGGTAAGTTAGATGCCGATGCGGTTGCAACGGTAAAACAAGTAGCAGCAGATTTAGTAAAACGATATGCGGTAGGATAGAAGATAGCACACAGACTGTTAGAAGTCAGATATCAGAATACAGATTTAGTCTGATATCTGTTTTCTGTAATCTAACAGTCTGTTCTCTGTAATCTAATAATCTGTAATCTAAAAAAAAATATGTCAGGTAAATTAAAAGAAGTACGAGAGCGGATCAAATCCATCAAATCAACACAACAAATAACCAATGCCATGAAAATGGTAGCGGCAGCAAAGTTGCGTAAAGCTACTGATGGTATTCAAAAAATGCGTCCTTATTCGGAGAAGCTGGGCGAAATGTTAAGCAACATCGTTTCGAGCGAGGAAGGTAGTCTGCGTATCGATTATGCTGTTGAACGATCGATAGAAAAAGTGCTGATTGTATTGGTAACTTCTGACAGGGGTTTGTGTGGCGGTTATAATTCAAACATTATTAAAATTGCCAGGCGCTTAATTAAAGAAACCTATCGCCAGCAATGGGAGGCTGGTAATATTGTGGTAGTTCCTTTAGGTAAAAAAGGCTTAGAGGCAATGCAACGTATTGATAATATTAGAGTAGTTAATGATTATGTTGATATTTTCACCAAGCTATCTTTTGAAAACGCAGGTGTAATTGCCGAGAAAATAATGGAAGCCTATGCAGCTGAACGCTATGATGCCGTTAGATTGGTGTACAGCAAATTTAAAAACGCAGCTACTTTTATTTATAGTGATGATAGCTTTTTGCCAATTGAAAAGCCACAGGCTGATGAAGCGGTAGCTAAAATATCAATAGATTATGTGTACGAGCCAGCGAAAGAAGAAATGATTAATCAATTAGTTCCTAAAATATTAAAAACCCAAATTTATCGGGTTATTTTAGATGCTAATGCTAGTGAGCAAGGTGCACGCATGACGGCGATGGATCAAGCTACCGAAAATGCGAAAGACATTTTACGTGATTTACAAATAGATTATAACCGTGCCAGACAAGCAGCCATTACCACAGAGCTTACCGAAATTGTAAGTGGTGCTGCTGCGCTTGAAGGCAGTTAAAAAATATTTTGAAGTAATAAGATAATTGAACGCATAGCTCGCAAGGGTTATGCGTTTTTTTTGAGGACAAGCAAAATGATTAGCTATTATTTAGGTTTCTATTTTATTTAAGAAGTATAATCGTCACCTGTTTAAAGCGCTAATTTGTAGATGCTTCAATTTGTATTTAGTTTCATCAACACCTTTTAAAAATCAAGCAAAAGGGTTTATTATTTCTATACTTTCGATTTTTTGACCACCTTGTAGGTCTTCAGAATATAAGGTTTTACACTCACCAATAATTGCAGCCGAAATAATTAAACTATCATAAAATGAATATTTAAATTGTTGCTTTAGTTCTATTGCTTTATCATAAAGTGAAAATGTTGGATTGATTTTCCATCTTGATTTAAGTTCTTTTTCTACAAACAACCTAAACAGGTTAAAATTTTGATCCCGCTTCATTTGTTTGAAATACACATTAATAACTTCTTGCATTACCTGAAATGAAATTACGGAACTACTAACCGGAGGATGGTTAGTAAGTAATGCTCTTGCAGCGTTCATTTTTTCGGGTTCGCTACCGTCAATGGCGTAAACAAAAATATTGCTATCAATAAATACTTTATCGGGCATTTCTTTCTTCTCTGCTTAGTTTGCTTCCACCTTTTACATCCAAATCAGCGTATTGTGCCCAATATTCTTCAAAATTTTTTGGGCTTTCTTGTTCATTTACATAAACCCGTAACCATTCTTGAATTTTAGCATTTAAAGAAGTCATTTCTTCTTTTGCCTTTTTTCTGGCTTTTTCAATTAATAATTCGTTTGCTACAAAGGTTATATTCTTCATTTTTCAAATTTACACGAAATTCGTGTAAATTGAAATAGATTGGTTTTTTCTTTCTTTATAGCTTTTGCCTTTAGCTGGCGCAAGTGTTACGTAGAATCACTTGTGACTAAAAACAAGGCAAGTTTTCAACTTGTTCAACCAAAATAAAACATCAGGTTTCTAAGTGTACGGCTTAGAAGCCTGTTTTTGTTTAACAGATGGATGTGCAAGCAATGTATGAAATTATGCAAAAAAAGGGATTTATTGGAAGTTGAAATGGGCTATCTGTCAAGTTATAAACTTGCCTTATTGTTTTACACAAGTGATTCTTGCAGGAACACTTTCGCGAGCTTTGGGAAATAATAATAACTGACATTCAAATCGCTATTAGACCATAATTTTAGTATATTTGAAAAATTGTAGATATTTATTATGAACGAAGGTTAAGTAGCTATGCACAGTGGGTTCATCCTAATTTAATGCTTTAACTTAACATGCTAAATCAAAAATTATGGAAATTTTTAGACAGATTACCGCTAACAATATTAAATTAAAAGAATATCCCTTCCTTAAAGAATTAGCGATGGAGGCCTACCTAATCGAAAATGAAGATATTTTAAGATTAGACACAGAAGATTTTGCGGACGTAACTGTATTGGATGCAGAAATTGCACTTAAAAGTGGTCGAAAAACTTCTAACCGAGACGGGAGAATTGATATCTTAGCAAAATATGGACTTGAATATTTGGCCATCGTTGAGCTGAAAATCAATGAAATAAACGACACTACTTTATTACAATTGGAGGATTATTTAAACGTAAAAAACGAGTTGTTAGCCAGCAATCCTGATTTTTGGACAGAAAGCGATGAAAACCCAAAATGGGCAGGCGTTTTAGTCGGTACATCTATTTCACCCGAACTGCAAAGGAAACTACAAAATGGATATGTAACGGAAAGTGGAATACCGATTGCTGGAATGATCATTAGACGTTTCAGAAATTTAAAAAACGAAATTTTTGTAACTACCGACACATTCTTTAAGTACAACTATACAAGTCGGGACTTTTCAAAATTTGAGTTTAAGGGTGAACTTTACAAAAAATCGCCTCTTGTAAACAAAGTTATAAAAAGTTTTGTAGAAGAAAATCCGGAAATTAGCTATGCGGAACTGGAAAGACTATTTCCGCCTAAACTTCAAGGTAGTAATGGAGTATTTGACACGAGCGAAAAAGCACGAGAGATTTACAATACTACTGGACATAAAAGACATTATTTTAAATCAGATGAAATTATAAAACTGTCTGACTCAATTATTGCCACGAGCACCCAATGGAAAATTGGAAATATTGTAAAGTTCGTTGATCACGTAAACAAAATGGCAAATGATTTTAACATTGTGCAGAAATAAAAATAGCTTGAATAAATTTCCAAAGTCGCTATTTAAACTTTAGCTGGCGCAAGTGTTTCGCAGAATCACTTGTGACTTAAAACAAGGCAAGTTTTCAACTTGTTCAGCCAAAGTAAACCAACAGGTTTCTAAGTGTACGGCTTAGAAACCTGTTTTTGTTTAATAGATGGATGTGCAAGCAATGTAAGAAATTACGTAAAAAAAGGGATTTATTGGAAGTTGAATTGGGCTATCCGTCAAGTTATAAACCTGCCTTATTGTTTTACACAAGTGATTCTTGCAGGAACACTTGCGCGAGCTTTGGGAAAGACATTATAAACATTTACAAATAGATTATGACCGTGCCAGACAAGCAACTATTACAACAGAGTTAACCGAAATTGTAAGTGGTGCTGCTGCGCTTGAAGGCAGTTAAAAAAATTTTGAAGTAATAAGATAATTGAACGCATAGCTCACAAGGGCTGTGCGTTTTTTTGAGGTACTGTTCATAGTATGGTTCCGATTTAGAAATTTTTATTCTCCAGTCAGCAGGTGGTTGAGGTTTTGAGATTGTTCTTAATATTAAAGCTAACTCACAAAACAAAAATAACCTTGCAGTAAAAGGAGTATCGTTTGGCTTAAAACCATTATACAATAGTGTTGCCATTAATACTTTATTAATATATGCTCTGCTAAACAAATTACAGGCATCAACGTGCCACTCATTATCATTAATATAATTGCTTAGAAATATTGTATTTTCTAAAATTCTTTTAACCTGTTTTAGACGAATTTTTATTTTTTAAATATAAATAAACTTGTCAATTCTTAGTAATATTATTGATATTTATAATGAAGGTTTCTTCTTCGAGCATCAGTATTTCAAAAAAAAACTAACCCACAATATTTCCCGAAACAAAACCCGCTACCGCAGCTCTAAATTTCTCACCATATTTGTTCAATTTATGTTCTCCAATACCGGGCATTTCAGCAAGAGCAGCTAAAGTTTGTGGTTTATGAGCAGCAATACTTTTTAACGTGCTATCATGAAAAATAACGAAAGGAGGAACGTTTTCTTCAACAGCAATAGCTTTACGTAAAGAACGCAAGGCTTCAAACAAATTATTGTCATAATCTTCTGGTATAGTTTTCTTTTTGGCAGCGCTTTCTGCTGCCGCTTTCTTCTTCATATAAGAAACTGGTTTCACCATTTTCACCACTTCACCTTTTAAAACCCGCCAACCCGCTGTTGTGGTTTTTAAAGTATTGTGCTCATCATAAGCAATTTCAAACAAACCCAAATGCAACATTTGAACCAAGTATTGTTGCCAATCTAAAAAAGAAACATCTCTACCAATGCCATAAGTAGGCAGTTTGTCCAAACCTAATGTGTACAGTTCTTTTTTACCCGAACCACGCAATACCTCGGCAAGCAAAGTTAATTTAGGCGCAACGCCTTTACGCTGCATCCGCTCAATAGTTGACAATGCTTTTTGCGCCAACACAGTCCCATCAAGGTATTTAGGCGGATTTTTACAAACATCGCAATTACCACAATCTTTATCGTAGTGCTCTCCAAAATAACTTAACAACATTCGCCGGCGACAAATAGAAGCCTCAGCATATTGTTGTATGCGTTGTAATTTATTATTTTGCAGCTCCGGCTGTCCCGAGTCGTTGGCCCAGCTTTTCATTTTCATAACATCGGCATAGCTATAAAAAAGTATCGTGTCGCTAGGCAAACCATCTCTACCTGCACGTCCAATTTCTTGATAATAACTTTCTAAATTTTTCGGTAAATTATAATGCACAATAAAGCGCACGTTCGATTTGTCAATGCCCATACCAAAAGCAATTGTAGCCACAATTATTGGCATATCATCTTTTTGAAAAGCCTCTTGTACCTTCATTTTGGTTTCATTGTCAACCCCAGCATGATAATGTGCTGCTTGATAACCCTCGTCATTAAGTTTTTCCGCTAACTGTTCGGTTCCTTTTCTGCTAAGGCAATAAATAATGCCCGATTCATTTTGATGCGCTTCTAAAAAAGGCAACAACTGCTGCATCTTTTTTTGGCCAGGCCTCACATCCAAATTCAAATTAGGCCGGTCAAAAGAAGCCACAAAAATATTGCTATCCTTTATCTCTAATTGTTTAATAATATCACGACGAGTTATTTTATCGGCAGTAGCAGTTAAAGCCATAATCGGAATTTTTAAATCATTTAAAAACCCCAATTGTGTGTACTCTTGCCTAAAATCGTGCCCCCATTGCGAAATACAATGTGCCTCATCAATAGCAACTAAACTCAGTTTTATTTTACTAAGTAAATTTCTAAACTCGTAGGTCACCAACCGTTCTGGCGCAGTGTACAATAATTTTAGCTCATTATTAAGCAGCTCCTGCTCAATGTCTCTTTGTGCTTCAATACTAATAGAACTATTTAAATAAGCCGCCTTTATACCATTTGCTTTTAAGCTGTCCACCTGGTCTTTCATTAAACTAATTAATGGCGAAACAACCAAAGTTAACCCTGGCAACATTAAAGCAGGTATTTGAAAACAAATTGACTTACCGCCACCAGTTGGCATTAAAACCAAGGTGTGTTTACCTTGCAAGGCAGCTTTAATAATGGCCGCTTGCTGCTGCCTAAATTCGGCATAACCAAAATACTTTTTTAAAACCTCTTTAGGCGTTAAGTTTGTTGAAATAGAAATTGCATCCTTCACAAAATAAAGGTACGTAATTGTAAATTACAGTTTCAAATCTATTCATTTTATTTTGAAAAGAAATAGGGTAGCTCGTGCAAACTTTACTCCCGCTTTCCATTCCAACTCCTCACTCCACTTTGTTCCGTAATTTTTTAAAAGGTGTAATAACAGTATTTTTTTTCAAGTATTAGCGACAGAAGTGGTGGGTTTACAAAAACACTAAACCAAAGTTGCTGCTAATTTTCTTGTCTCTGCATCTGTTTCAAACAAATCGTCTAAACTTGGGTTATTAATATGATTTATTTTACTCATGCATTTTTTAACTAAATCAGCAATATCTAAAAAATTAATTTTATCTGCAAGAAAAGAAGCTACTGCTACTTCATTAGCTGCGTTTAATATGCAAGGTACATTACCACATTTATTCATGGCATCGTATGCCAATTGCAAACATTTAAAAGTGTTTTTATCTGGTTGCTCAAATGTTAAATTGGAGTAGTTTAAAAAGCTAAAGCGTTCAAATTTATTAGCTATTCTTTTAGGATGCGTTAGCGCATATTGTATGGGTAATTTCATATCGGGCAAACCCATTTGTGCTTTCATTGATCCATCTTTAAACTGCACAATAGAGTGAATTATTGATTGCGGGTGCACAATTACATCTACTTGATTATTTTTTAAACCAAACAACCATTTGGCTTCAATTACTTCTAAACCTTTATTCATCATTGTAGCAGAATCTATGGTAATTTTTGCGCCCATGCTCCAGTTAGGATGCTTTAGTGCTTGTGCTCTTGTTACTCCTTCTAATTCAGTTTTTTGTTTACCTCTAAATGGCCCGCCCGATGCAGTTAAATATATTTTTTCAATATCATTATCTGCCTCCAGGCATTGAAAAATTGCAGAATGTTCAGAGTCAACTGGTAACAATTGCACCTTGTTTTGTTTTACTAATGCGGTAATAATTTCACCAGCAACAACCAAAGTTTCTTTATTGGCAAGCGCTATGTTTTTATTTTTTTTAATGGCGGCAATGGTAGGTTCAAGTCCTGCAAAACCAACTAAAGCAGTTAATACTACATCCACTTTATCGGCAATGGCAGCTTCAATTAATCCTTCTTTTCCACTTATAACTTTAATTTTTGGCAATGCGGTTTTAACCTTTTTGTATTTACTTTCATCTACAATTACTACCATTTCTGGTTGGTAGGCTAAGGCTTGTTTTATTAACAAATCTGCATTTTTATAAGCAGTAAGTGCGTAAACATTAAATGCAGGTTTAAGTTGATCAATAACCTGCAAAGTTTGAGTGCCAATTGAACCTGTAGAACCTAAAATCGTTATATTTTTCAAAAAAGGTAATTTGCCATTAAAATGAACAACGAAAGTAGTTAAAAACCAACAAAAAATGATTACCGATTCTGTTTTAGCAGTCAAAACAATGCAATTTTATATTATGAGATCGATTATATTTTTAGTTATTGTTTGCATTTTTAGTTTTCAATTTTTAAATGCACAACCTTACAGCTCTTGTGATGCTGTTATTGAAAGTATTTCATTACCAGAAAAAGCACCAACAGATGGTACTAATTATTATGCCTGCGCTAGTGGTGCTGTTGATATTGCTTATCGTCAAAAAAAATGGCCAGTAGGTAATCAGCCTGATAATTTATATGTTATTGAATTTTCAAATTTACGGCCATTAGAAACTAATACTTCTGGCACTTGGGATACCGAATTTATTGGTTTAGTACCAGGCGATACCGTTTTTATAAGAGCTTTAACTTTTGATATAGATAGCATAAATGGTTTGATAACTGAGGCGCAAGTTTTATGTCCTTTATTAGATGCTGTTTATAATTATATGCCTTGTATGGGTATAAATGCTATTATAGCTGGTGAAAATGATGGAGAACCAGGCGTACAAACTTTACAGGAAGTGATGGCAATAGCAGAATTGGTTACTAACTTAAAAGTAAGAGATTTTGAAAACACGGTACAAGCTTTAAAAAAGTTTAATAATTTTATTAGTAACCTTAATGCACAAGTTTGCTTTACCTATACCGAGCCTCCCTTAATGATTTTTATTGAAGAAGATGGACCACTTTGTTTGCAAGGTGATTTAGATGAAGATTTAATACCCAACATTTTAGAAGATATTAACGGTAACGGCAACGTTAAAGATGATGATACAGATGGTGACGGTTTGCCAAATTATTTAGATACTGATGATAATGATGATGGTATTTTAACAGCAGATAATGACATTGATGGCGATGGAGACCCAACTAATGATGATGCCAATAATGACGGTATTGCTGATTACATTTTTACACCAATGGTTAATATTAATGAGGCTTTAAATATTCATCAAATTTATCCAAACCCTAACAATGGTTCATTTCTAATTTCTGGTTTTAACTGGCTAAAAAAAGGTAAAATTGAATTGTACAGCATTAATGGGCAAAATGCTGATTTTAGTTTAACAGGCGATCAACTGTCTATAACCAATCCTAAAAAAGGAGTTTATTTTTTAAAAATAGATAATAGCCCTTTTAAAGTGATTGTTGATTAACCGAAAGCCTTGGCATTTTTTATTTCTTACAAAAAGCTTTTATATTTGTATAATGAAATTATAAGTATGGATAGAAAAAATTTTATAAAAAAAACAATTTTAGGTACCGCTGGTGTTGCAGCCACTGCTAGCACATTAAGTGCCACTAATATAAAGCTTAAAAATTCTACTTATGATAAAATGATGGAGCAAGTTGGTTTCAATCATTTACCAAATACAGAATTAAAAACAATGAAAACCGTATTGCATAAAGCTAACACCAGAGGCCATGCCAATCATGGTTGGCTAAACAGCCATCATACATTTAGTTTTGCCAACTATAGAAATCCAGAAAGAATGCACTTTGGTGTATTACGAGTTTTGAATGATGATGTAGTGCAAGGCGGCAAAGGTTTTGGCACACACCCACACAACAATATGGAAATTATTTCTATACCATTAGAAGGCGATTTGGAGCATAAAGACAGCATGGGTAACGTTACCATAATAAAACAAGGCGATGTACAAGTGATGAGCGCAGGTACTGGCATTTACCACAGCGAATACAATAAAAATGCCGAAAAAGAAGTGCGCTTTTTACAAATATGGATGTTCCCCAATAAAAAAGATGTAACTCCTCGGTACGATCAGATAACTTTGGCCGATCAAAAAAAAGGTAATCAACTTCAACAAATATTATCTCCCAACCCTAACGACGATGGCGTTTGGGTACATCAAAATGCTTGGTTTCATATTGCAAATTTAGAAGCCGGCTGTGAGCAAAAATACAAAGTAAAAAATACCAACAATGGCGTATATTTTTTTGTGTTAGATGGTAATATTGTAGTAAACAATGAGCAACTTAACAAACGCGATGGCCTTGGTATTTGGGAAGTAACTGAAGTTAATTTTTCGGCTTCAACAAATGCAAAAATATTATTGATGGATGTACCTATGCAATTGAGTTAGCTTTTTAAAGCAATTTTTACATAAAAATTACATTTCATTTGCACTACTATATTGTAACTAATAGTTCAATTGTTGTATATTTATCATTTAAAATGTTCTACTTATGATAAGAAGTATGTTTAAAATTCCTGGTCACCGTATTTTTGGTTATACCCCACAATTTTACGATGAAAATGAAGAAGCGGTGAAAAATGCCGTGAAAAGAAAGCAGTTTTTAGATGGCTTAACAGAAGAAGAGGCTGAAAAAGCTTATCAGGCCGAAAAATTACGAGTCTCAATACGCGATGCCCGTTCTAGCTTAGTTGAAAGAAAATTGGGTACTGGCCGAAGTAACAGTAAAGATAAAACTGGCTTGCGAGTATTTATAATATTTGTGGTGTTATGCGCCATTGCCTGGTTTATTTTAAAATAAGTAGCTTGTTTAAATTAATAATATTTAGCCATTTTTAAACCATTTTAATAAAAATACAATTTGTAAATCTTAGTATAAATTAGGTATTTAATCTATTTTGGATCAATTTTTGATATTGTAATGATATGACATAAATAAAATGGGCACTACCATGAATATTAGAATTAATTTTGATTATTACGATCAAATTCTGAGTGTATACGGCAGAATTATATCGAAAAAACAAACTTCAAATGTATACAAAGCTTTTAATAGTAGAAAATCTTTAAACGGATGTTTAAATACTTACGTTTCTAAATCTATAACTACGCTAAAAAAAGTTATACAGTTAGCGCTTAGTTCAGATAACGAAAATTTAGCTTACGCTGCTTTAGAAGTTTTCAATTATTTAACCTTACCAAATACTATAAATTCTGATAATAACAGAAGTTACCAAAGCTATTTTAATGATGCCTGGCTAATTTACAACTTTGCCAAATATTGTGTTGATAAAGGTTATTTTCCTGCATCTGCTTTTGAAGATATATTAGCTGAAAACGTTAAAATTGATGCTTATATGTCGAAAGATATTAGTAAAACAATATCCTTAGAGCTCAACAAAACTCTTAATAAAATTACAAAAGAGTTTCAGCTATAATATTCGCTCTTTTAATAAACGGATATTCAACTCTACTTAAATATAAACCCTCAGGAGGTGCTAAATTGATATACTTTAACTGTTGTTTTTGTTTAAAGTTATAATTGTATTCTTCTATAGAAATATGTGTTTTACCAACTTGTACTAACAAGCCAACCAAACGCCTAATCATATTTCTTAAAAAACGATTTGCCGTAATGCGGTAAACTAACTGTTCTTTATCTGGTTGATAACTTAAATTGCTGCTAAAAAGCTGGCATTTAAAATGTTTAACATCGCTACCCGCTTTGCAAAGCATTGGAAAATCGTTGTATTGCAAAATATCTAATGCAGCCTGTTGCATAATATCAATATTCAGTTTATCGTAAGAATTTATCCACGCACGATTAACTGCAAAAGGATTTTTTCGCAAACAGATAATATAGGTATAGCTTCTTTTTTCGGCATCAAACCTGGCGTGGGCTTTAGAGTCAACTTTTTCTATTGCACGAACAAAAATATCTTTAGGAAGCATACCATTAAGCTTGTATTTTATAATTGAGGTATCTATAGCATCTTCAATATCGTAATGAAAATAGTATTGAGTAGCGTGTACACCAGTATCTGTTCTACCACAACCAATAATACCATTTTTCCCTTTAAACAATTTATGAAGTTCATTTTCAATTGTAGCTTGTACACTTACCGCATTGGGCTGGTATTGCCAACCGTGGTAGTTGGTACCATCGTACTGAATTTCAAAAAAATATCGCAATCTAAAAAGGGCTATTTAGGCTTTTAGTTGAATTTTCTCATTCAATTTATCAAAAAAGTGATACTCTGTTAAACCATAATCATTATTAGCATATACTTTTAACCACTTTTTGTATTGCCTGTACCATTGCCATTGTTTACCTAATATACCCTTTTTAATATAACCCTCTATGTAAGGATGAACAAACAGTTTAAGCCCGGTCATATTCATTTCATTAAATAAATAGCTTATATTTTCCTCAATATCATCCATTAATAAAATTGAAGATTTTATGTTTCCACTACCATTACAAGTTGGGCAGGTTTCTTGTGTTTTAATTTTTAAAACTGGTTTGTCTCTTTGGCGGGTAATTTGCATCAAACCAAATCGGCTAAGCGGTAAAATTGTATGTTTTGATTTATCGTGTTCCATACAATCATGCATCCGCTTAACTAGTGTTTTTTTGTTTTCGGGTTGTCTCATATCAATAAAATCTATAATAATAATTCCACCAATATCTCTAAGTCTTAATTGTCGGGCTACTTCGGCTGCTGCTTCAAGGTTTACAATTAATGCCTGGCTTTCTTGATCTGTTCTCTCTCCTACTTTATGGCCACTATTTACATCAATTACATGCATCGCTTCTGTGTGCTCAATTACTAAATAAGCACCACTTGCCATGGTAACCGTTTTACCAAACGATGATTTTATTTGCTTCGTAATTCCAAAATGATCAAAAATAGTTCGTTTACTATTTAATAAGTTTACATTTTTTTCTTTGCCAGGTTCTATTTTTTTAATGTAATCTTTAATATCACTTGCGTAAAACTTATTGTTTATATGTATTTTGGTAAAGGAGCTGCTTAACAAGTCTCTAAGTAGCGAGCTGGTTTTACTTATTTCAGAAAAAACCTTATCAGGTGGAACAGCCGATTTCAACTCCTGTTGTATTTGCTTCCACTTATCTAACAATTGTTGTAAATCGTTATGTAGTTCTGATACTTTTTTGTCTTGAGCTATTGTACGCACTATTACCCCAAAATTTTTAGGCCTTATGCTTTCTATTAAACGATGTAATCGTTTCCGCTCTTCGCTCGAATTTATTTTTTTTGATATACTGATGTGTTTAGCAAACGGCGAAATTACAATAAATCTACCTGCCAAGGTTATTTCGCATGCTAACCTAGGCCCTTTAGTTGAAATAGGTTCTTTTAAAATTTGAACTAAAATGGCGTTCTTTTTAGTCAAAGCTTGATTTATCTTTCCAGTTTTAACAATTTCTGGTTCGAAAGCGAAATTGTTAAGATCTGAAGAGATTTCCTTACCTGCTATGGTATCCCAAACATATTTGTTTAGTGATCGAATTTTTGGTCCTAAATCAGTATAATGTAGAAAAGCATCTTTTTTATGACCTACATCAACAAATGCGGCATTTAGGCCAGGCATAATCTTTTTTACTTTACCAAGATATAAATCTCCAACTTGAAAGTCATCTTGATTAAAGTCTTGGTGTAATTCCACCAATTCATTGTTCTCTAACAAAGCAATCTCAGTTGCCTTTTTAGAGACATTAATAATTAAATCTTTCGTCAAAATTTTTAATCTATTTAGATTAAATAATACTTATTGAAAGATTAAGGATAAATTATATAAAATATGAAATACTGAATAAACCTAAGTTTTTACTTAGGCCTATTTAGTTTTTTTCTTATGCCTGTTCTTTCTCAAACGTTTTTTACGTTTGTGAGTGGCTATCTTATGTCTTTTTCTTTTTTTTCCGCAAGGCATATATGCTTACTTATTTATTAGTTTATTTAAATATTTGTCTATATTTTGCTTAATAGTTGGGTTTTTTATTAAGGCTTTGCACTTATTATAATACTCAATAGCTTTTTTGGTTTCATTAGTTTGTTCGTAAACACCAGCCAAAAACAATAAGGCTTCTGTGTTTTCAGGTTCAACACCCAATACTGTGTTTAGCCTTTGTTTAGCTTTATCAAACTGACCCGAAACTAAAGAAAGCCTTCCTAATGTTAAATTTGCAATCACATGTTTAGGTTGCTTTTTCACCACATCTAACAACATAGTTACACCCGTCATAGTATTTTGCAACTCATCTACATGTAAAATAGCCAGCTTCACTTTGGGTTCAATTAGTGAAGTATCAAGCAAGGTTACAGTAGTAAATGCATCAACTGCGTTATTTAACAAATAGTTTCTTAAAAGGGTATCAGTATTAATTTTATATGCTTCAAATAACTTATCTCCGGCAAATTCCCAGCGGTTGGCAACAGAATCAACTGTTGCTATTCGCCTGTAAAAGTCCGAAGCGAGTGCAAAGTTACTATTATTTTCCCAAATACCTGCTATTTGCTGTAAATAGATTATATTTAAAGAGTCAGGTTTTCGCTTACTTATTAAAGATTGTAATAACGAAAGTGAATCTTTGGGCTTCAACATTAGTTTTTGTTTGGCCTCCTCAGCATAAGCATCAATATCAAAACCATCAATAATTGTTAAGTTATCTGATATTGATAATTCTTTTAAGGGAGTATTCCTTCCATAAAAAAATAATAATAAAATAAGTGTTATTGCAGCAACTATTAAACCTACTTGTGATTTCAACAAACGCTTATTGTTTTATGATTATTCTTCAATATCTTCGTCAATATCTTCTATCTTTCCTTCTTCTATCAGCTTGCTTCTCTTTATCATATCAACAAAAACTTTTGCTGGTTTAAAAGAAGGGATAAAATGTTCGGGTATTTCCATAGGTATACCTTTTTTAATGTTTCTACCAATCTTTTTTGCTCTTTTTTTGGTTATGAAACTACCAAAGCCTCTAATATAAACATTTTCACCTTTTTCTAACGAAACTTTTACTTCTTTAAAAAAGGCTTCTAATGCTACTAAAACATCTACCTTTGGAACACCGGTTTTTTCAGAAATACTTGTAATTAAATCTGCTTTTCTCATTACTTATAATGTTATTGATCTTGTATAAATTATATAGCAAATTTGCTAAAAATTATTTATTTATTAAAAATTATTTTTCTTTATTATGCAATGTAAATGAATTACTTTCAAACTAATATATTAAAATGGGCAAAAATTGAGCCTAGATTGCTGCCTTGGAAAAATTATAAAGATGCTTATACAATATGGCTTTCAGAAGTTTTGCTTCAACAAACCCGCGTGCAACAAGGTCTACCATACTTCTATTCTTTCAAAAAAGCATACCCAACTGTTTTTGATATGGCAAAAGCCTCTGAAGATGAAATATTAAAGTTATGGCAAGGTTTAGGTTATTATGCAAGGGCTCGAAATATGCATTTTACAGCTCAAATAATAGTAAAAGACTATAATGGGGTGTTTCCAAAAAATTATGAAGGCTTGCTACAATTAAAAGGTATTGGTGAATATACCGCCGCTGCAATTGCTTCTTTTGTATATAACGAACCAGTTGCCGTTTTAGATGGTAATGTTTACCGTGTTTTAAGTAGGTTTTATGGTATTGAAACCCCTATAGACAGTACTTCTGGCAAAAAAGAGTTTAAGCAAGTTGCTAAAGAAAACTTAGTAAAAAGTAAAGCCGCAATTTATAATCAAGCCATTATGGATTTTGGAGCTTTACAGTGTGTTCCAAAAAATCCAAACTGTACTATATGCCCTTTAAATAAAAAATGTAAGGGTTTAAAGTTAAATATGATCAATCGACTACCTTTAAAGTTGAAAAAAATAAAAAAGAAAAGTAGATACTTTTTGTTTGCAGTAATTAATCACAAAAATCAAAAATTTTTAGTAAAAAGAACGGAAAAAGATATTTGGCAAGGTTTATTTCAATTTCCACTAATTGAAGTTGATGAAGCAGCTTTTTTAAAAGAAAAAGACTATAAAGAGTTGGTAATAAATAGTTTTAATTTAAAAAAAATAAGTTTAAATAGGGTAAGCCAGACTTATAAACAGGTTTTAACTCATCAAAAAATTATGGCAAAGTTTTTAAATATCACTACTTTACAAAAAAATGAAATACCGGGCATCTGGAAGGCAGTAAATGAAAAAGAAATGCTAAAATTTGCATTTCCTAAAATTATTGATTGTTTTTTAAAGGATAAGGTGTTACTTTTAAATTTGAAATAGCCACAAATAAAAAAATGAGAGGAGTAAATAAAGTAATATTATTAGGCAACTTAGGGAAAGACCCTGAAATTAAGTATTTCGAAAATGGGGTGCCGAAAGCAAGTTTTTCAATAGCCACATCAGAATCTTACACCACAAAAGCTGGTGAAAAAATTGATAGTGTAGAATGGCATAATATAGTTATGTGGCGCGGCTTAGCAGAAGTTGCAGAAAAATACTTAAAAAAAGGGGATAGCATATACATTGAAGGAAAAATTAAAAACCGAAGCTGGGATGATGCAGATGGTAACAAAAAATATATTACAGAAATTGAAGTGGGCAACATGGTAATGTTAGGTCGTAGAAATGTAGCCGACAAAAGCACTATACCAGCACAAGCGCCAGTTGCAGCACAAACACCTACAGCTGCTCAAAGCTCTAATAACGCTCCGCCTCAACCTCAATATGTAGAAACCACCTCGGTTGAAAACGCTAAAGATATTGAAGATGATTTACCTTTCTAAACCATCTTATTAATAATAAAATTTAATTTTGGAAGCAAACCCTGAGGGAGAATATTATTTAAGCAGTTTACTTTTATTTTTACAAAACACCACTTGGTTAAGTATTTTTGATGCCGATGTAATTGTAGCGTTAATTTTTATTATTATTTTAATATTTTTATCAGCATTAGTTTCAAGTTCGGAAGTAGCCTATTTTTCGTTAACGGCAGAAGATCAAATTAGTTTTAAAAAAAGTGAACGCAAGCCGCACAAGCAAATTTTACAACTATTAAAAGATGAAAAATACCTACTCGCCACAATATTGGTTACAAATAATTTATTTAATGTAGCAATTATAATTCTATCCCATTTTTCATTGCATAAAATACTTTATTTTATAAAAAATGAAATTTATGTTTTTCTGTTAGATGTTATACTTATCACCTTTTTATTAGTGTTGTTTGGCGAAATTGTTCCAAAAATTTTTGCAAGAAGTAATCGAAAAAAAGTGGCTACTATTGCCGCATTGCCATTAAGTGTTTTTTCTAAAATAGCCTGGCCTTTAAATGCAATTTTAATTAGAAGCAGCAATATTATTGAAGAACGATTGAGTAGAAATGCTGATAATGAAGTAGATATTAATGAAATTGAAGGTGCCATTGATTTAACAATTGATGAAAATGTTGACAAAGATGAAAACCGGATTTTAAAAGGCATTATAAATTTTGGTACTATTACTGCTAAGCAAATTGCCAAACCAAGGATGGATATTGTGGCTTTAGATTATGAAAGTGATTTTGGACAAGTTCATCAATTAATTATTGGCTCGGGCCACTCTCGTATACCTGTTTATAAAGAAGATTTAGACAATATTGAAGGAATTTTGTATGCAAAAGATGTTTTGAAATATCTACAACGCGAAAAATCTTTTAAATGGCAAAAGCTGTTACGGAATGTCTATTTTGTACCAGAAACAAAAAAAATTGACGATTTATTAAGAGAATTTCAGAAAAAAAGAACCCACCTTGCCATTGTGTTTGACGAATTTGGAGGTACTATGGGTTTAATAACTATGGAAGATATTTTAGAAGAAATTTTAGGAGAAATACAAGATGAATACGATGAGAAAATAGAAATTGAATATCAAAAACTTGATGATTACAACTTTTCATTTGAAGGCAAAACCCTAATTAACGATTTAACCAAAGTTTTAGATGTGGATAATGGCACTTTTGAAGACGTAAAAGGTGAAGCCGACTCTTTAGCAGGTCTTATATTAGAGATAACTGGTACGCTACCAAAGCAAAACGATAAGATCCTGTACGAAAATTATTTATTTAATATACTTTCGGTAAACGATAATAGAATTGAAAGCGTTAAAATAACTATATTAGAAGATGATAAACTTGATAACTAAAATATGGTTTGCTTTAAAAAAGTTTAAAACACTAATTATAGCCGGGTGGATAATTAAGTTATTAATTACCATAGTAATTTTTGCTCAAACTACTGGCTGCAATCAAGAATATACACCCAAGCCAAAAGCATATCATAAAATTGAATTGCCTAAAAAAAATTACCAGCAAACAACCTTAAATAATTGCCCATTTAGTTTTGAATATCCTCAATATAGCAGCATCGAAAAAGATTCTTTATTTTTTGAAGAAGTTGTTGAAAACCCTTGTTGGTTAGATATTAGTTTTGAAAGCTTAAACGGAGTAATTCACTTGAGCTATAAAGATATTAATAACAAAAACGACTTTGCTGAATATATTGAAGATGCTCATAAAATGACTTATAAACATCATACCAAAGCAGAATCGATAGAGGCTAAACAAATACAAACAAAAAATAATGTGGGTGGCCTAATATATGAAGTTGGAGGCGATGCCGCTTCGGCGTTTCAGTTTTTTTTAACAGATACCAATCAGCATTTTTTAAGAGGTGCACTTTATTTTAAAAACACACCAAATGCTGATAGTATTGCGCCAGTTGTAAATTTTGTAAAAGTGGATATGATGCATTTAATTGAAACTTTTAAATGGGATAATATTTAAATAGCTTTGTAATAATGAACAGCAACTGTACCTATAAAATGCTTGTATTAATAGTACTCTCATTTCTTTTTGTAAGATGTGTTGAGCCACCTTCTTTTGATATTATTCCCGAAATAACTGATATTTCTTTTAGTGCAGATACTGTTACTTGTAATAGTGATTTTTTTATGTACATTTTATTTCAAGATGGAGATGGTGATATTGGCTTGCCTGCCGATAGTGCAAAAAACAACTTATTTATAACCGAAAGCAGAACCAACTTTACCGACCCGTTTACAATACCCGAAGTAGAAGAAAACGGAAAAATTACCGATATATCCGGAACTATAAATGTAGCATTAAGCGAATTGTGTATTAATGTAAACGACTTATCTCAACGACCGGGTTGCACCATTGAAGGTATAAGTATAAACACCATAAGTTACAAAGTTCAAATGTTAGACAACGAAGGCAATATGAGTAATGAATTTACTTCACCAGAGTTAATTATTAAGTGTGAGTGAAGTGCTTTCTTAAAATATATTTAATATACTTTTGAAATTATTTTTGAAGCTTTCCTTTTAACTACAGCCGACCTCTGGTATTTATTAGCCCTGAAATTAATGTATCTCTTTTTACCTAATAAATTATTTGAAAATCTTCTTATTACACTATTAAATGTATACTTCTTATTTAAATAATTTGTAATTTTTCTATTAGTATTCTCATTCGTCGAAGCTAATGCCTCAGTAGTAGGATATTCATTATTATTTATATTTTGTTGTGTTTTAATGAATAATTCTCTTAATTCAGATGCTAATTCTTCAGGAGGATTACCTTTAAGACCTATCTTAATCAAATTTTCTGCTTCAATAAAGTATCCAGCAAGTATTGCTAAATTTGCGGCACTTCTAATAAGAACGGTTCTTGTAGGCTCTACATTAGATTTTGAATTAAAATTCTCAAACGCTTTTAATTCAAATTCAAAGGCTTTTTCAAAATATTTCAAAGATAAAGTGGAGTTGTGCTTTTTTGCAATAATTGCTAAATCATTGAACTTCATGGCCTCCCTATGTAATTCTTTTACTGTCATATAATCATATATTTAGATTTTGGCACTCCAAACTCTACAATACAAACATGAGCATAAAGTCTTTTTATACTTGAGCTTTTAATTTGTTTTACTTTAGCTAAAAGTCTTTTCTCTAAAGTATTTGATATTGTTTCTCTTAAAATTCCAGAAATTTCCAATCTTTCTTTTTGTTGAAAAATTCCAAAGTCGTCCTCATCTCCTAACCAATAATCAAAACCAGTTCCTTTACTAGAGCGCTCCAAGCATCTACTTTTCGATTCTGTTTCTGCCAATTTAATAGCTATTGCAGTAGCAGCATATTCAGTAGCCTCTTGAAGATCATTCCAATTTCTTTTAATTTGATTATCTACATTAACACTCCAACACAAATTAATAACTTTATTACCACCCATAGTTACTAACTTCATTTCTACTCCAGATTTATGGTTTTGGTTATCTAAACATACAACACAAGCCTGAAACAAAAAATTGGCATATTCCTGCGTAAGCCCCATAATTCCCTTGTTATGAGTATCTAAATCAAGTTTCATTATTAAATTCTACACAATATAAACTTTTTATTAAAAAAATTTAAATTAATATCTTCTCTAAGTCTTCTGCTTTTGCTTTTTAGCTGCTGGAAACAATACATTATTCAAAATTAAACGATAACCCGGCGAGTTTGGATGAAGGTTTAAATCTGTAGGTGGATCTTTGACAAAGTGTCTGTAATCTTCCGGGTCGTGGCCACCATAAAAAGTCCAGGTGCCATAACCAAATTCACCGTGAATATAACGCGCCTCTTTCAAGCCTTTGTTTTCACCTAATATGAGCACATCTTTTTTTACCAAACTTTTTTTGAAAGCCGTAGTTTGTCCCATAAAACCTTTAACTACTCTTTGATGGTTTTGAGTTAACATGGTTGGTACCGGATCCCATTTTGCACTAAATTCAAACAACGTAAACTGATCCATTACTTGCGAAACTTTCCCTCTGGATTTAGTTACATCAACATTACCGTGTTCATATTCCATTGGGTTTTTTACTATTTTAAAATCTTTGAAAGCAAAAGTTTTACTAAAATCTAAATGCTCTTGCGCGTGAGCATCGGGGCCGTCGCCGTCAAACATACGGTCGCAAATATCAATTCCTTCGGCAGCCAATGCAATATCATAAGTATCGGTAGCAGAACACATAGCAAACATAAAGCCACCTCCTACTACATAATCTCTAATTTTATGAGCAACCGCCAATTTCATTTGAGATACTTTCCTAAAATTATATTTAGCAGCTCTTGCTTCTTCTTCTTTCTGTCTGTCTTTATACCAAGCCTCATTGCGGTAACTGGCGTAAAACTTACCATATTGCCCCGTAAAATCTTCGTGATGCAGGTGCAACCAATCGTATTTGGGAAGCTCATCTTCTAACAACTCTTCGTCATAAACTATTTCAAAAGGTATTTCTGCGTAGGTTAATACTAAGGTTACCGCATCATCCCAGGGTTGTTTACCTTTTGGGCTGTATACAGCAACTTTTGGTGCTTTTTCTAACTTTACCAAATCCATATTTTCTTCCGGATTGGCTATTTCTAACAAAACTTTATTGTAGCTGGCATCGGGCAACACTTCGTAGCTAACACCTCTAATTTTCATTTCATTTTCTAAACTTTTGGCATAACTAAAACTAAAGCTACCACCTCTAAAATTTAGCAACCAATCAACTTCACCACCACTTTCCAAAACCCAAAAAGCAACACCATAAGCTTTTAAATGGTTGGCTTGGTTATCATCCATTGGTATTAATAAATAAGCGGCATTACAAAAACTTATACTTAAAAAACTTACTATAAAATAAAGCAGCAATTTTTTCATAAAAATATTCATTATATAAAGATAAACGCAGAAAACAAAAATTAGTTTAATACGCAATACAAATATAGCCTACAATAACAAAGTTTAAGCCTTTTAGTAGTATAAAAGATGTTCAATTACGATAAAATGTTACAAATATTGAGAAGTTAAGTAATAAGGTTACTCAGGGAAAATTCAGATCTTAAAATATTCTATATTTTTTTGAATAGGATTTTATTTTTTGAGTTGTTTAAACTTAAAGCGTAAAGATTTTTATTTTTAATTATTTCAGATTCTAAATTTTGTAAGATCTTTTATTAACTAAATTGTCAAATTCATTTTTGAAATTTTCTATACAGAATATTTCCATTAAATCAAAGAGAGCTGCTTGGTGGTTTCAACAAAGGCTGGCATTTGTGGTAAAAAGAAAAAAACAGACTCTAAATCTTCGTAAGATTCTTTTAATTCATCAATCGAATTTTTAAAATCTTTTATTTCGTCTTTCGTAATTCCTTTTTGCTTTAGTTTACTATTCATTATAACATATTGGCGAATAAGTGAGCTTTGTAAGTCTTTAGCAGAAGAAATTAAATCATTTAAAAGCATCAAACAATTATCATCTAAATCTGTAAACCAGGTAAGTGCTTCTATTTTATCGTTGATGCTATAAATCTTTTGAGTTTTTTCATTTAGGTTTTTCTTAAAATCAAGAATAGAATCTAGCAACAAATTGTTAACCTTATTTTCATTCATGTAAGAAGATCTTTTTTCTTCATAAGAGATATATCTTATATATTTTAGAGTTTCTTCAATTTTTAATGGTGATGCATTTTTCATATTATATTAATTTTTTAAAAATTTGAATACTATGAAATCTTAGGACTTAAAGTAAAACTAAAAAACTATTTAAGAACGAATCTACAAATGATATAATCCAAATCAAAACCTTACATCAATTCTAAAAATCTATTTTATCATAGTCTGCAACATACTTTGCACCTGGCTTGGAGTTGGGTTAATCGCTAAAATTTCGCCTTTAGCATTTAACAAAAAGTAGCCTGGTAATCGATTAATTCCATAAATGAAGGCATAATTAGAATCCCAGCCTTTTTTATCAATGGTATTGTTGGTGTAAGTTAGTTTGTCAGCTTTTATGGCTTTTTTCCAATCACTTTTCTTTTCATCTAAACTTACAGCAAAAATTTCAAAACCTTTAGCATTGGTAAATTTTGTTTTTTTGTAATTTTTATAGAGACTTAGCCATTGAGGGTTACTTTTGCGACAAGGTAAGCACCAGCTGGCCCAAAATTCCACTAAAACAATTTTACCTTTTAGCTTGTATAGTTTCTTTTTACCACCTTTACCTTTTAAAGTAATATTGGGAGCAATATCGCCCACACTTAGCATTACATTTTTAAGTGGTAATGGTTTAACTGCCTTGTTTTTATTTAAATTTGATGCAACAGAAGTATTTACTGCAACAAAAAGCAGTAACACAAATATTGAAAATGTGCTGATAGTTTTCATTACACTAAATTCTTATAATATTAGCTCCTAAAGCATTTAAACGTTCATCTATTTGCTGGTAGCCTCTATCAATTTGATAAATATTACTTATAGTGCTTGTACCCTCGGCACTCATTGCTGCTATTAGTAAAGCAACGCCCGCTCTAATGTCGGGTGAGCTCATAGAAATAGCTCTTAATTTATTTTTTCTACCTAAACCAATTACGGTAGCTCTATGCGGATCGCATAAAATAATTTGTGCGCCCATATCAATCAACTTATCTACAAAAAACAAACGGCTTTCAAACATTTTTTGATGTACTAATAAACTACCTGCTGCTTGTATGGCAGTAACCAAAATAATGCTAATTAAATCTGGTGTAAAACCAGGCCAGGGCGCATCGTAAATGGTTAATATAGAACCATCAATGCCTGTTTGTATTTTATAAAGCTCTTGCGCTGGTATATGAATATCATCATTATTGATGTTTAATTGAATGCCTAATTTTTTGAAGGTTGTAATTATATTACCAAGGTTAGCTATGCCTGCATTTTTTATGGTTAAGTCAGATTGGGTCATTGCTGCTAAACCAATAAAACTGCCAATTTCAATCATATCTGCTAAACACCGATGTTCACAGCCGTGTAATTCATTTACGCCCGTAATGGTTAGTTTGTTAGAGCCAATTCCGTCAATTTTAGCTCCCATTGATACCAACATTTTACATAACTGCTGTAAATAAGGTTCGCAAGCTGCATTGTAAATTATGGTTGTACCTTCGGCCAATGCTGCGGCCATTACAATGTTTGCAGTTCCGGTAACCGAGGGTTCATCTAAATGCATGTATTTACCTTGCAGTTGACTGGCATCTACCTGATAAATTTCGCTTTTAGTATTGTAGTTGAATTTTGCGCCTAATTCTACAAAACCTTGAAAGTGTGTGTCCATTTTTCGGCGACCAATTTTATCGCCACCAGGTTTCGGAATTAAGGCTTTTTTGCAGCGTGCCAGTAAAGGCCCCATTATCATTACTGATCCTCTAATTTTTTTAGCTAAGTTTTGATATTCTTCAGAAGCCATTACTTCTACATCAATATCTTTAGCTTCAAAAGTGTAGGTGTGCTCATTTACTTTTTCAATTTTACTGCCTAATAAGGCTAAAATTTCAATTAAACGCCGAACATCTAAAATATTAGGTAAATTTGCAATTGTAACTTTTTGGGCAGTAACTAAAGTAGCACAAACTATTTGCAAGGCTTCATTTTTTGCGCCTTGTGGGGTTATATTGCCTTTTAGCTTATGTCCCCCTTCAATTTTAAAAACTTGGTTATCCATTAAAATAAACCTGTATTAGCGATAGGTCTTTCTTTTATTGTTGTTATTATTATTGCTTCTATTGTTTGAATATTTACCGTTGAAGCTTCTTTTTTTAGACCCACTATTATTACCACTTGTTCGATAGTTATTATTACTGCCTTTATAGTTATTCGAAGTTTTAAATTTACGACGAGGGCTGTTTTTGGTTAATCCATCTAAACTTACATCTGCAGGTATTTCCAATATACCATTACTTAAAGTTCTTAAATCTTCACGCACAACTTCATTACTTACATTTTCGCCACTCCAATTTTTATAAACCATTTTCATGTATGAAGCAATAATTAAAGCATACTCTTCTTGCTTAGCTCTATCGGTTTGCACTTTAGCTGCCTCAACCATTGTTTCTACATTTTTGCCATAATGTCTAAACCGTATTTTATTTACCGGGTATTCAACTTTTTGGTAGTTTTGTTCAACTGGTACAAACTCTAAACCTTCGGGCATTTTTATATCTAACTTATCTTCTGCTATAAAGTTTAAATGATGCCAAAGTTTTGCTTTTTGTTCTTCAAAATTTCTAGCCTGTGGTGATAATTGGTTCATTAGTTTTACCAAACCCTCAGCTACTTGTTGCCTTTCGTCTGTATTTTCAATTGTGGCGGCATGAACTATCAATTTCTGTAAATTCCTGCCGTATTCTCTAAATTTTATATTAGAGTTATCAGTATTATATTCCATTAAATATTAAATGAGATTAAAATAATTTTTTTGGGGTAAAATATATTTTGAAATGTGTTTATTATGCAAAGATAGGTTTTTACACTAACACTTTCAAATAACAATATTTTAACGTATTTGCTTTCAACATTGTTGTTTTTTTTAGTTAATATTTATTATAGATCAATTGTTCCATAGTTTTCGCTAATCATTTGGTTGTGGCAGTTTATTAATTTTGCAGGGTATTTTTTTATAATGTTATAATCGTGCGTTGCAACTATCATAGCGGTTTGGGTTTGTTTACTTATATAATGTAAAAGCTGCATTATTTCGTTTGATGTTTCCGGATCTAAGTTGCCAGTAGGTTCATCGGCTAATAATAAAGCTGGTTTGTTTAAAAGTGCCCGTGCAATAACAACCCGCTGTTGCTCGCCACCCGAAAGTTCGTGCGGCATTCTAAAACCTTTTGTTTTAATACCAACCATTGATAGTGTTGTTTCTGCTCTTCTTTTTATTTCGTCTTCATTTTTCCAGCCAATAGCTCTTAAAGTAAAGTATAAATTTTCGTTTACGGTTCTATCAGTTAGCAATTGAAAATCTTGAAAAACAATACCGAGTTTTCTTCTTAAAAAAGGAATTTTTTTCCAATTTAGCTTATTTAAATCAAAGCCTACCACTTTACCAAAACCATCTGCCAAAGGTAATTCTCCATATAAAGCTTTAAGTAAACTGCTTTTCCCACTTCCTGTTTTGCCTATTAAATAAGCAAATTCACCTTGTTGCATATTTAAAGTAATTTTAGTTAACACTAAAGTATTTCCTTGATAGATTATCGCATTTCTAAGTTGTATAATTCTGTTATCTTCCATTAATTACAATACAAAAATAAAGCTATTGCAGATAATATGATATTTAATTGGTAATATGTAATAATAAAAACTATTTTTGCAATTATAAATGTCGAATTTAACAGGTTCTAACATAGAAAAAGATACAATTTTTGAAGAAGAGTTTCTACCACACATTGACTCGCTCTACAACTTTGCTTATCACTTAACTTACAACGAAGAAGACGCTAACGATTTAGTACAAGAAACCTTTTTAAAAGGTTATCGTTTTATTAGTTCTTACGAAAAGGGAACTAATGCTAAGGCTTGGTTGTTTAAGATATTGAAAAATGCTTTTATTAACGAATACCGAAAAAAATCGAAAAGACCAAAACAGGTAGATTTTGAAGATATTGTAAGTTACCACGATAAAGATGATGCGTCTTACATAGGAGCAGTTGATTTGAGGTTGGATATTTACCAAGATATGTTAGGCGATGAGGTTACTATTGCTTTAAACAATTTGCCAGTTGATTTTAAAACGGTTGTGTTGCTTTGCGATATTGAAGGTTTTACTTATGAAGAAATATCAAAAATAGTAGACATACCAATTGGAACAGTTAGAAGCAGATTACACAGAGCCAGAAATATGCTAAAAGATAAACTAAAAGAATATGCACAAAATTTAGGTTTTAAAGAAAATAGATAAATAAATGGGACAAGAAAATTTGCACAATCCAGCAAACTCACCAGAATTTTTAGAACAAGTACAATTAGCTATTGATGGAGCCCTAAGGCCCGATGAACAAACTGCTTTTTTTAGAAAGATAAATCAAGATCCCCGCTGCTTAGAAACTTATTACAGCGAAAGAAAATTTAAAGCTTTTATAAGACAAAAAATTAACAAAAAATGCTGTAAAAAAGATGCATTAATTGAACGAATTAAAAACCACCTCGATGATAACAACCGCTCTATTCAGTAGCCTTATTTAGCTATACCATTTTAAATAATAAATGATAAGTGGGCAAAAACATAAACTTCAAAAAATTAGCCCGTGAAATTTCTGTTGTTGAAAACGAATTACCTGGCTATTTTCAGATTCTCACTAATTTAAACTTTGAAAAAAAAACACCCGTTATAGGTATTACTGGGCCGCCTGGTTCAGGTAAAAGCACTTTATTAAATGCATTAGTTAAACAACTAATAAAAACAGACAAATTTAATATAGCCATCATTGCAGTTGATCCGTCCTCTCCATTTAATTACGGTTCAATATTAGGAGATAGAATAAGGATGCAGGGAATTTTTAACCAACCAAATATTTTTATAAGAAGTGTGGCCAGCAGAGGTTCGTTAGGCGGCCTTTCTACAAAAATTATTGAAATAACAGATGTTGTTAAAGATAAAAGTTTTGATTATATTTTTGTAGAAACAGTTGGCGTTGGACAAAGTGAAGTAGAAATAGCAGGCCTGGCAGATATTACCGTAGTTACTTTAACACCAAATACAGGTGATGACATACAAATGATAAAAGCTGGTATATTAGAAATTGCCGATATTTTTGCTTTAAACAAAGCAGATTTACAGGGTAGTGAAACTTTATTTAGTTTTTTACGAAAAATAATACATCAAAATTATACAAAAGAAAAAGCTCCAGCCTTGGTTAAAACTATTGCTTCGAAAGATGGTGGTATTGATAAATTGTTAAAAGCCATTAACCTAAAGTGTAAAACTAACGAACTTAACCATAACAAAAAGGCAACTTTAATGGCTGAAAAAACTATTAAATTATTGCAAAGCAAGTACACAAGGCACATTAGCAAGTCAAAATTAGTTAAACATTTACAAAACGAACTTAAAAAAAACAATTTTCAGTTATACAAATTTGTTCAACAGTTTAACTAAAAATATGTAATCTAGTGTTTAAAACATTCAATAAAAAAAAACGTACTTTTGACAATGCGAATAAATATTTGCCTGATTCAAGCATAATTAAATGATTGATATAAAAAAGTGTACAGATCAAGAGTTAATAGATTATATTTTGAAAAGCGGTGATACTAACCATTTCGGTGAATTGTATGATCGGTATAGCAACAAAGTATATAGAAAATGTTATGCAATGGTTCAAAGTGAAGCTGATGCAGAAGATTTGACACAATCAATTTTGATAAAAACAATGCTTAATTTAAGTAAGTTTAAAGGCAAATCTAGTTTTTCTACCTGGTTGTATCGTATTACTTACAATGCATGTTTAGATCATTTCAGGCTCAAAAAAAAGACTCGGAAAATTTTTACAGATGAAGTAAATGTAGAAATAAAAGATGTAGAACAAGAAGATGGAATTGAAGAAAAGCAAAATCTTGAAATAGAGTTAGCTCGATTGCGTGAAATTTTTAAAGAATTAGTTGATACCGATAGAATCTTACTTATAATGAAATACCAAGACAAGTTAACAGTACCAGAAATTTCTGAACAATTAGACATTTCTGTAAGTGCAGTTAAAATGCGCCTACACAGAGCAAGAAAAAGAGTTTTAACCACCTATAAGCAAAAATACTAAAATAAGTTACCAATAGGTTTTTAACAGTCTACAAAATATAGCTACTTTGAAAAACTAATATTATATTATGAATTTAGATGAGATATATGAAGACAAAAAAATTGATAAGCAAGCAAAAGGTTCATTATTAAAACTTATTTATACAATGCAGTTATTCGGTAGTATATTTGAGCTTTATACTGTAAGTGCATTAGCAACAGGTCATAAAATCTTATCAACCATAGAAAAAAATAATAAAAAAAATAAAATATGAATAGAATAATAAATTTTTTAATAGTCATATTAATATTGGCTATTATTACCATAGGTTTTTATTTCAACAACCAACAAGCTGTACAATACTTTATTACCAGTAAAGAATTTTCAATGTCATTAGGTTATTTAACTGCCATTTTTGCTTTTATAGGCTTTCTATTGGGTTCTATAATTGGCATAAATTTGGCTTTGAAAGGGCGTAAAGCAAAATCAGAAAATGAAAAAAAAGTATACGATTTAGAACGTCAACTTGAAGGCATGAGAATGAGTTTAGAAACTTTAAGCAATACTTTGTTAAAAACTCCAAATCCAGCTAACGAAAAGGCAATTGATATTATAGAAGGTACGTTAGAAGATATTAAGTAAATAATAAAAAATAGATATTAAAAAAAATGGAGCAAGAGCAACAAACTGATAACTTTGATTCAACTCCCCCAAAAAATAGTTTATTCGCATTTTTTGATGCAATAAAAATAAAACATATAGCTTTATTTTTATTGTGCATGCTTTTTTTAAGTATCCTTATAGGAGGCGGTGATCGTCAACGACCTGCAAAACAATTAGCCATTAAAGGCAAAAAATGCAAACCTGCTAAAAATAACAATTTTACAAATGCAAAAAATGAAGTTAGCAATTCAATAGAAAATTTTTCTGCTAAAAGTAAAAATAATATTAACAAAATTGGTAATGATAAAAAATGCAAAACAGATGAAGCTACTGAAAATGCAAATGCAACTTTAAAGCAAAGCCAACAAAAAGCTGAACAAAATTTTGAAGATACCCCTAAAACTATTGAAGAGAATAAAGACAATACTGTAGATGTATTAAAAAGCAAAAAACAAAAATTGAAAAATGCCAACAAAACGGAAGCAAATGCTGCATACGGTAAAATAAAATCACCATCTAAATTTGAGGCTAATAATAATGGTTTGGCCAAAGGATTAAGAAATATAGAAGAAAATGTAAAGGATGAGAAACAAGTAGCTAAAGAATCTTCGCTTCAAGAAAAACCAGGTACTTCACTTGGCTTTACACAAAGCTCAAACACCAAATCAATAGAAAATGAAATTGATTTACTAAAAGAAGAGCTAAGCCAATTAAAAAATAGAATTAACCAACTAAGCCAATCATCTAACAATCAAAACAATAACAATTCATCAAATAACGATGAAGACTTTATTAATCAAAGAATAGAATTTTGGCAAACTATAAAAGAAAATGCTCAAAATCAATAAACAAAAAACGATAAAATGAAAGATAAATTGAAGTATATAAAAGTAGATTCGTTTAAAAACCTGCCAATAATAAAGCTTGCTACTGTTCAAGATTTTATGAATTTGTTAGAAGAGTTTAAACCTAAACATTTGTTTAGCAAAGTAGAAAAACAAAGCGAAAATGAACAGGCACAAGAAAAAACCGATTTTTTGAGCAGAACCAAAGGTTTAATTAATTCAGTTGCAGGCAGCAGTACCAATAGCGAATTTTATTTTGTTGCAGAAAATACTGTATATGCAGTTGACGGCAAAGGTTACAACAATTTAGAAGACTGTGAAAAAGGAGCAGCCGCCAATTTCGAAAACGGAGAAGATTACTATGCTTCTGTTGATGGTGGTTACAATAATTTTGAAGAGTACCAGCAAAGCCTTAGCGATGGTTTTAAAACCAAAGAAGAATTTGAAAAAGCCAAAAATACAGGCTTTATTGGTGGTGTAGCTAAGTTAAACGCAGCCAAAATGAGCGGCGAATTAAAAGATGCCTACTACAGTAAAATTAAAAGCATTAAAAAAGATGGCGATTTGTACCGATACGCTAAAGATAGTGGCTACGAAAGCTTTATAGAATTTAAAGACGCCATTTATGCCGGTTACGTAGGTAAAGATGCTACCGAATTTCGTAGCGCAAAAAAGAGCGGCTTTGGCACCGCCGAAGCTTACCAAGCAGCACAAAAAGGTAGCTTTGACGATCCTGCTAAATTTGTAGAAGCACAAGCATTAGGCATAGACAGCAAAGTAGTATTTGACCGTTACAAAACTTTAGATACTATTAAAATAGAAAACAGCTATGGCTTTTTAGATCAAGCTAATGTGTACGATTTATTAAAAAACTTAGACAGCGGTAAACTAATCTCCTTTGGTAAAATTTCCGAACGTTTAAAAGAATCGCAAACCACCGTTAAACCAAGCTTGCCAAACAACACAAAAGATTGGTTAAACGTAAAAATATCTAAATTGATGAAAATGAACACCACCCCCGAATGGTACACCACATCATTTAAAACTGACGAAGAGTTAAAAGCCTTTATTATAAATGATGAACACATTCAAAAGTTAGGAGAATATGACCAGAACAGCGATGTTTTTATTCGTAGCTAAAATTGATATTTAACTTACAATATAGTGGCGACATCCTTATAAAGATGTCGCTTTTTTTTTGCTGAACACATCTAATAAAAACACCTTTCAGCAAAACATTTTTTTTTGAAGCGAAACCAATAACTCGTAATAAACCTTGTACCCGTCTTCCACTCCAAATCCTCGCTTCGCAAGCTACGCTGTGGGTTTTCCATTACAGCCGGGGCTATTTCAAAAACTTTAATGCCTCGTAAAAGCCTTTTTATCCGCTTTTATGTAAACTTTGTAAATCATAACTCATAATTTATACGCAAACTCCTATCTTTGCCAACTTAAATATTTATCATAATTAAATAATGAAAATATCATACAACTGGCTAAAAAATTATATCGATTTTGACCTTGAGTTAGACAAGCTTTGCGAAATACTAACCGATATTGGCTTAGAAGTAGAAGGCACACAACAATGGCAAAGCCTGCCAGGCGGTTTACAAGGCTTAATAGTAGGCGAAGTACTTACTGCCGAAAAACACCCAAATGCGGATAAGCTTAAAATTACAACCGTAAATATTGGCCAGGCAGAAGCCTTGCCCATTGTATGTGGCGCACCAAATGTTGCTGCTGGTCAAAAAGTAATAGTGGCTACCGTTGGGGCAATATTATATCCAACAGCAGGCGATCCATTTCAAATAAAAAAAGCAAAAATACGGGGCGAAGCCTCCCAAGGAATGATTTGCGCAGAAGATGAAATTGGCCTCGGCACTTCGCACGATGGAATAATTGTACTAAACCCAGAAACCAAAGCAGGTACACCAGCCAGTAATATTTTTGAAGTAGAAAACGATTACATTATCGAAATTGGATTAACGCCAAACCGTTCCGATGCCTTTTCGCACATTGGCGTAGCTAAAGATTTGAAAGCAGCACTTCAAATAAATCATAATTTTAGCGATGAAGTTTCAATGCCCGATGTTAGTAATTTCCCAACAAAAGATGCAGCAGCCCCAATTTCGGTAAGTATAGTAAATAATGAAAAATGCCATCGCTATAGCGGTTTGTATATCGAAAATGCAACTATAAAAGAATCACCAATTTGGTTAAAAAATAAGTTACAAGCAGTAGGCGTTCGACCAATAAATAATGTAGTAGATATTACCAACTTTATTTTACACGAAATTGGTCAGCCACTACATGCTTTTGATGCCGACAAAATTACAGGCAATCAAATTATAGTAAAAACCTTACCAGCCGATACACCATTTTTAGCATTAGATGAAAAAGAATATAAACTTATCGGTGATGATTTAATGATTTGCAATGCCGAAGAAGGCATGTGTATTGCAGGTGTTTTTGGAGGTTTAAAATCGGGCGTAACTGATACTACTAAAAACATATTTTTAGAAAGTGCTTGTTTTGAGCCGATCAATACACGCAAAACTTCTTTTAAACATTTGCTACGTACCGATGCTGCGCAACGTTTCGAAAAAGGGGTTGATCCTAACATATCGGTTTATGCTTTAAAACGAGCCGCTTTGTTAATGCAAGAGTTAGCTGATGCTAAAATTAATACAGCAGTTGTTGATGTTTATCCGCAAACCATCTTACCAAAAAAAATAAAGGTAAACTGCAATAACGTAAGGCGTTTAATTGGCGATGAAATAAGTAATAACGAAATGATAGCCATATTAGAAGCACTAGAAATGACGGTGGAAACCACAGCAGAAAATGAAATTGAAGTGCAAGTGCCCACCAACAAGTACGATGTGTTGCGCGAAACCGATATAGTAGAAGAAGTTTTAAGAATTTACGGTTTCAATAAAGTACCAATACCTGGCAAAATAAGTGCGGCATTAAATTATAACAAAGTGCCTACCAAACATCAACTACAAAACAAAATAGCTAACTTTTTAGTAGCCAACGGCTTGGTAGAGGCGATGAACTTATCTATATCAAACGCAAAATATTATGAGCAACATTTGCTAACGGATAAAAAAGTAGTGGCCTTGCTTAATAACCTAAACGCCAATTTAGATGTAATGCGAGCCACAATGTTGTTTTCGGGCTTAGAAAATATTAAACATAACCTTAACCGCCAAAACAACAATATTAGTTTGTTTGAGTTTGGTAAAACATATTGGCAAACCGATGAACTTTATCACGAAACTGAAAACCTGAGTTTGTTTTTAACAGGCAAAACTGCCAACGAAAATTGGAAGGCAAAAGCAGATGATCAAAATTTTTATCATTTAAAAGCCTTAGTAAATCAGGTTTTTAATACGATGAGTATTAATGATTACAAAGTAGAAGAAATAGAAACCAATGCTTTAGCCTGTAACCTATCTTACCAAAAAAACAATAAAACATTGGCAACATTTGGTTTGGTAGACGGTAAAATTTCAAAAGCTTTTGATGTAAAACAGCCCGTTTATTATGCCAATTTAAACTGGTCGGCATTAGTAAAATTAAGCCAAAAAGCAACGGTTACTTTTGCTGAAATACCCAAATACCCAAAAGTAAGAAGGGATTTGGCGATGTTATTAGATGAAAATGTACACTTTTCTAAAATTAAAAGTATTAGTGCTAAAACTGTAAAAAACATTTTAAAAGAAATAGATTTATTTGATATTTACAAGGGCGATAAAATAGAAAATGGCAAAAAATCGTATGCGGTAAGTTTTCATTTTCAAGATGATAAAAAGACTTTGACTGATAAAGAAGTGGATAAAGCTATGAGCAAATTAATTAAAAATTTTACAGAGGAGTTGGGCGCAATATTGAGATAGTTTTATGATATTAATTCAATTAAATATCTGCTAATGGATGAAAGTGTTCAAAAATTAGATCTTATTATTCACAAAATAAATGATGTGATGGCAAGCTACATTAAGCTTGAGGAAAACTATGGAAAATTGCTAATAGAAAACAAAACTTTAAAGCAAGAAAATACTTTGCAAAAAGAAGAACTGATAAGTTTAAATAATAAGCTAAAAGATTTTAACTTAGCGCATAAAATAAATTCGAACAAAAACGATAATGCAGCTTTGAAAATGAGAATAGACGAATTTGTAAAAGAAATTGATAAATGTATGGCAATGCTTAATCATTAACCAACGTGGATGAAAAAATAGAAAACATTAGCGTAATTGTTGCCGATAGGCCTTATCGGTTAAAGGTGAAAAATAGTGAAGTAGCTACAGTTAAAAAGGCAGCAGAAATGATTAAAAATAAAATGTTAGAACTGCAAAAGCAATACGAAGTGAAAGATAAACAAGATTATTTGGCAATGAGTGCACTAACTTTTGCGGTTGATGCTATAAATAACACTCCAAAACAAAACAATACTAAGCAGCGTAACCTTAATATTAAGTTAGATAAGTTAGATGACATCTTATCACAATTTTTACAGAGCACATAAAGTATCTCTTTCTTTTTCAAATTTTATAAATCTTAATTTTGAAGTTTGTATTTAAAAATTTTAAATATAAATTAAGAAATGGAATACATAATAGCAGCAGTAGTTGGTGTAGTGGGCTTATTGGCTGGCTACTTTGGCAATCAACAAGTGGTACAAAAAAAGGCTAACTCATTATTAAATGATGCCAACAATAAAGTAGGAGAAATAATTGAAAATGCTAAAAAAGAAGGCGAGCAAATTAAGAAAGACAGAATTATACAAGCCAAAGAAAAATTTCTTCAGTTAAAGCAACAACATAATGATGAGTTTGGCAAACGCCGCAAACGGTTAGAAGATAACGAAAGAGAACTTAAAAAACGCCAAGCCGATGTAAAAAACGAAAGCCGCACAGCTCGCCAAAAAGAAGAAGAAGTAAAGCGCATTAAAAATAACCTGGAAGAACAGTTAGATTTAGTAACCAACAAAAAAGAACAGTTAGAAGAAAAAATTGGTGAACAAGTTACCAAGTTAGAAAAAATTGCAAACCTAACAGGCGATGAAGCTAAAGCGCAGCTAATTGAATCAATGAAAGAAAAGGCTCGCAACGAAGCCCTTTCGCACATTAAAGATATTTCTGACGATGCAAAGGTAAAAGCCAACAAAGAAGCAAAGAAAATAATTATACAAACCATACAGCGCACCGCAGCAGAACAAACTATTGAAAATACAGTTGCAGTTTTTAATTTAGATTCTGACGATCAGAAAGGACAAATAATTGGTAGAGAAGGTAGAAATATAAGAGCATTAGAATCTGCCACAGGTTGCGAAATTGTAGTAGATGATACACCGGAAGCCATTATTATTTCTGGTTATGACCCGGTACGTAGAGAAGTTTGCCGTTTATCTTTACAGCGTTTGGTGGCCGATGGTCGTATTCACCCAGCTCGTATTGAAGAAATAGTTAAAAAAACATCAAAACAGATAGAAGAACAAATTTTAGAGATTGGCGAACGTACTGTAATTGAATTAGGTATTACTGGTATGCACAATGCCTTAATTAGAACGGTAGGCCGAATGCGCTTTAGAAGTTCTTATGGACAAAACTTGTTACAACACTCAAAAGAAGTAGCCAACCTTTGCGCTACTATGGCTGCCGAGTTAGGTATTGACCCCAAAATGGCGAAACGAGCTGGCTTGCTGCACGATATTGGTAAAGTGCCAGAAGAAGAATCAGAATTATCGCACGCATTATTAGGTGCTAAATGGGCTCAAAAATATAAAGAACACCCAGCTATTGTAAATGCAATTGGTGCGCATCACGATGAAATGGAAATGAAGTACCTCATAAGTCCAATTATACAGGCTTGCGATGCTATAAGTGGTTCACGCCCGGGAGCACGACGCGAAATTTTAGAAAGTTACTTAAAACGTATTAAGCAATTAGAATCGTTAGCAATGGATTACAAAGGCGTAAACAAAGCCTACGCCATACAAGCAGGTAGAGAGTTACGTGTTTTAGTTGAAGCAGAGCGTGTAACAGATAAAAAAGCCGAAGATTTATCTTTTGATATTTCTCAAAAAATAATGGAGGAAATGATTTATCCGGGGCAAATTAAAGTTACCGTAATTAGAGAGACGCGGGCGGTTAATTATGCTAAGTAGGGGTTAGTTAAAAAAATCTTAATTTTACGGTTACAAATATCAGTTATGATAGATCGTGTTTATTTTAAAAACTATAAGTCTTTCAAGTATGAGCAAGAGTTACAATTAAAGCCAGTTACGATTTTAATTGGTAAAAACAATGCTGGTAAAACAGCGGTATTAAAACTTTTATCTCTAATTGAAGGTTCATTATCTGGTGATTTTTCAGAACCAATTAGCTATGAATACAGAGGTGTTAAGTTGGGGGATGATTATAGAGATTTATATTATAAAAGGCAAGGAAACAGTGAACTGGAGATTAAAATTGAGGGAATGCATAATACATTCTTAGAATTTAAAGTTACGCTTAATAATAGTCACACAAGTAACCCCACACCTCAAATTACATATTGGGCAAATAATGATGTCCTATTGAAGTACAATTATCAAAAAAGCAGGCATCTAAAGGCATATTTTTTCGATGAAGAGCTTAGTGGTAATTCTTATCCCCTTCAATTTAAAGGGGTGAAAATTACATCTAAGTTAAATACAAAAATTGATGTAAGTTCTTTCAAAATAGACACTTCTTATATTGGCCCTTTAAGAATGTCATCAGAGCAAATTCGATATTTCACTTTGCCATCTAATAGAAATATAAAAAATATTAACTCAAGTGGAATAGAAGCTTGTTATTTGCTCATTATTGAAGCTATGAAAAATACCAGTTTTTTGCTGAAGGAACTAAATGCTTGGTACGTAAAAAACTTTAATGGTTGGATAATTAACCCCATAAAAGATAACGCACCGTTTGAAATTCACTTATCAAGGGAAAATCCTGAATATTTCAGTATTAATCTTGCAGACGTTGGTCAGGGAATTACTCAATCATTACCAGTTATTGTAAGTGCCTTTTTGCCCAATGAACATTCAATTACCCTGATTGAGCAACCAGAGTTGCATTTGCACCCGTCGGCTCATGGTAATTTGGCAGAGCTTTTTGCCGATACAGCAATTAAACATAACAAAAAGTATTTAATTGAAACACACTCACAAAATTTTGTATTGCGACTACGGCGGCTAGTTGCTGAGAAAAAGATGAATAAAAATGATTTAGCCATTTATTGGGTAGCTTACGATGAAGAAAAAAATACCAGTAGTTTGAAAAAAATTGAAGTAGATGACTTAGGTAGAGTAGATTTTTGGCCCGAAAATGTTTTTAGTGAAACTTTGGATGAAACAATTGCCATTAGAAGTGCACAATTAAAAGCCAAAAAAAATGGTAATTGAAATTAAGCCAGATTTATTTGAAGACGAAATTTTTTATACTGATCTCAGGTACTTGATTCAATTATGCACATATGAATATCGTTATGACTTCCATATTGAATTTGACATAGTAAAACAAACCAATGCTTTTAAGAACTTAGATAACGATCAACAACAAGTAATCGAAGAATTTTATAATAGAAGCATTACTCAAAGTTGGAAATTCACACACAAAGTAAGTGAAAGTAATGATCAGTCTTACTCAATTAAAGAAGCCATTAAATTCTTAGAGCAACCATTTTTAATTTTTTTGGAAAATAGTTTAACTGATGGCTACTTTATGGATTGCATAAGAGAACATTTCAAAAAACATTGTAAAAAACTAAATAGACATAAAGAAAATGTTTGGTTAGAGTACTCTATGGGTGGAGGTAGCACTATTAATAAAGCAATTGAAGCCAAGTTAAAGCCGTTTGAAAATTTATCTAAACCCAATTACAAATATTTAAGATGTTATGTGCTGTTAGATAGTGACAGAAGCTATCCGACTCAACCATATAAAACAGAACTTGTTAATCTAATTAGTTTTTTAAAGCATAATGAAATTCCTCATCATATTTTAGAAAAACGTGAAATGGAAAATTATCTACCCGATGTAGTTTTTGATGAGATTGAAGATAATAAGGCATTTGTTGAGGCATTTAGAAGATTATCGCCAAAACAAAAAGATTTTTTTGATTTGGAAAAAGGTTTCTCAAATAACAATTTTGATGACTTGCTCAATGAAATTAAATCTTTATATAACAATATAGATGTTGATGACAAAAAAACATTCAGAAAAGGTGGCATCCAACTAAACGGAAATTTCAAAAGCGAATTTCCAAAATTTTTTAAAAGCGAGTTAATCACAAGAGAAAATTTATTAGAGCGTTGTGAATATCAACTCAACTCAAATGAATTACCTGATTTGTTAAAGAAAATTAATGAGTTACTATGACAAGAAAGCTGAGAGTTGAACCAAGGGTAACCAGATTAGTTAATTATTTAGAAGAAATAAAGAAAGGAGAGTTGGTCGTTCCAGAATTTCAACGTGATTTTATTTGGAATAAAAAACAACGGTTGGAATTATTTGAAAGTATGGAAAAAGAATACCCAATTGGAGCACTATTATTTTGGAAACCAGACGATCAATATAAAATAAAAAAAGAAATTGGCACATTTAAATCACCTGAATCTATTGATAATCCATTTTATATTTTAGATGGCTTTCAACGGATGACGACTTTATTTGGTTGCTTAATGAACCCAACAACAAGCGATTTGAAAGTCGTTAAAAATCGATTAAAAGATTTTTCTATATACTACGACTTATTCAATCAGGAATTTACTTATTTGAGAATGCTTCCACCCGAATCACATTTTTTACCAGTAAATATCCTAATCAATACCCACGACTTTTTAAACTTTTGCGAGAAATTGAGAGCAAGTCAAATTGAAAATCCAAATACATTAATTGATCGTGCAAAAATACTGGTTTCTACCTTATTAGATTTTCAACTACCTACGGTACAAATTTTTGGAGGACAGATAGAAGATGCAGTTGAAATTTTTACAAAGGTTAATACTAAAGGTTCTACAGTTTCTACTGATTGGATGGTTTCGGCTTTGACTTATAATGAGAAAGATGATTTCAGACTCGCATCAAAAATTGATCAATTGCTGGTTGATCTTGAAAAGTATAACTTTGAATATATAAAAAGAGAATTGATATTTCAATGCATCAGAAGTAGCTTTGGGAAGTATTATGCAGATCAAAAAATTAAGGACTTAATAAAAAAACAAGACTTTCAAGAAGTAGCTGCGAAATCACTTTCTGCAATTGAAAAAGCTATAAAATTTCTTTTTAAACATTTATTAGTTGTTGACTCAAAATTATTACCCTATAGTCCCCAATTAATTTTTTTGTCTCAATTTTTTATAAAAATAAAAGAACCAACACCAAGGCAAATTGAAGCACTAAAAGAATGGTTTTGGACAACTACTTACGCAAATTATTTCACCATTTATACCATTAGCAAAACTCGAAAAGCATTTGCCCAATTTTTAAAGTTTATTGAAGGTAAAACGGATAATCTTATTTATAATGAAAATCCAAATAAACCTTTTGAAGTTGCGCCATTTCCTGATAAAATATATTTAGGTAGTGTAAGAGCGAAAGCATTAGCCTTATACATGCTCAATTATGCCAATAACTTTCAAACTGTTAAGGTAAAAACCACAAAAGGTTTTTCAATACTTTACTTAACGAAAAACAAAACATTAAAAAATAGTGGGGCGGCAGTTTTATACTTAGAAAAAACCAATGAAAAAGTAATAAAAGAAATCAAAAATAACTCTGATTTTTACAGCAAAGAATATTTTGCAGACAATTTTAAAACTCTATATAATGGAAAAGCTTACAAAACTATATTCAAAACCAGACAGGATTTAATAAGAAAAAGTGAAGCAGCATTTATATCAAAAAATGGAAATTTAACTAATATTTAAGGTGTCTACATTTTTTTCACCATTAAACTTAGCCTTAATTATAGTCAACAATAAAATTAAACTATATAATGAAATATCTACTTAAAATAATCAACATCTTATTTTTCATACAATTACTAACCGCCTGCCAAAGCACCGATACCTCAAACAACTTAAACAATAAAAAAAAATTCTTCCGCTATAATCAGTCGTCGGGCATTACCAGCTTAGATCCTGCCTTTGCAAAAGACCAGGCTACTATATGGGCAACCACCCAACTTTTTGATGGTTTGGTACAGTTAGACGAAAATTTAAACGTAAAACCCGCCATTGCCAAAAGCTGGACAATTAGCGATGATGGCTTAACCTACACCTTCACTTTAATTGAAAATGTTCAATTTCATAATCACGAGCAGTTTAAAAATGGTAAGGGCAGGCCAGTTACCGCAGCCGATTTTGTATACAGTTTTAGTCGCATTTTAGATGATGCAGTAGCTTCACCAGGCCGCTGGATTTTTAGTGATCGATTAGATGAAACCGAACCTTTTAAAGCCATCAACCCAAACACCTTTCAGCTAAAATTAAACAAAGCGTTTAGGCCAATATTAGGCATCTTAACTATGCCTTACTGCTATGTTGTACCAAAAGAAATAGTAGAACATTTTGGCAAAACATTTAGAACAAACCCAGTTGGTACCGGGCCATTTACATTTAAAATTTGGAAAGAAAACGAAGTATTGGTGTTAGAAAAAAACAACAACTATTACGAAAGCAGCAAACCGTATATTGATGGAGTACGGATTTCATTTTTCGATACCAAAAAAACTGAATATTTAAAATTTAAAGATGGTGAATTAGATTTCATTTCGGGTATTGATGCCACTTTTAAAGATGAAATGTTAACCAAAACAGGTGAACTTTTACCCGAGCTAAAAACTCAGTTTAATTTATACAAAGCTCCGTTTTTAAATAGTGAATATGTAGCCTTTAATGTGGAGAACGATCATCCCATCATAAAAAATAAAAAAATACGCCAAGCTATAAACTATGGTTTTGATAGAGAAAAAATGATGCAATATTTGCGCAACAATATTGGTCGCCCGGCAACAGCAGGTTTTATTCCGCCTGGCCTGCCCTCTTTTAATTCCGAAGCAGTAAAAGGTTATTCTTATAATATTGAAAAAGCTAAACAATTGTTAAAAGAAGCTGGCTACCCAAATGGAGAAGGCTTGCCCAAAATTACTTTAGCTACTAATGCCGCCTATCAAGATTTGGGCACTTACCTTACCAAACAATTAGCAGAAATTGGTTTAAAGGTGGATATGGAAATTAACCAATCTTCATTTTTAAGACAAATGATGGTAAAGGGCGAAGTTGATTTTTTTAGAGGTTCGTGGATTGCAGATTACCCCGATGGCGAAAACTTTTTAACCGTTTTTTATGGCGGCAACCCTGCCCCGCCCAATTATACACGTTTCAAAAATGCACAATATGATCAATTATATCAACAAGCATTAACTACAAATAATAATGAAGAACGCTTTTCACTTTACCATAAAATGGAAAATATTTTAATAGAAGAAGCACCAGTTGTACCTTTGTTTTATGATGAACTAACTTTATTTACTCAAAAACGGATTTCAAATTTTAAGCCCAACGCACAAAATTTATTGATGTTGAAGCATTTAAAATTAGACTAAAAACAATAGAAAAAAGAAATTTAATTTAACAGCTTAAAAGCACCTTAATTATGATAGAAAACAAAAATAAAATTAAAAAACCCAGACTACATGCCCGCAATAAAAATCGTGAAAAATATGATTTAGAGGCATTAATAACTTCAAATCCTGATTTAAAAAAATATGTCGTTCCAAATAAATACGGAGTTGATTCTATTGATTTTTCTGATGCAGCTGCTGTAAAATTGCTAAATAAAGCCATCTTAAACCATTATTATAGCATCAAACATTGGAATTTCCCCGATGAAAACTTGTGCCCACCAATACCAGGCAGAGCAGACTACCTGCATCATATTGCAGATTTACTAAGCCTAGATTATCAAGACAAAATTCCGATTGGTGCAAACATTCGTTGTTTAGATGTTGGTGTTGGTGCCAATTGTATTTACCCAATAATTGGTGTAACAGAATACGGTTGGCGGTTTATTGGTTCTGATACTAATAAAAAATCTATTGAAATAGCGCAAAAAATTGTTGGTTCTAACCCATCGTTGGCAGGTAAAATTCAATTTAGATGGCAAGCCCAGCCTCAGTCAATTTTTAACAATATGCTTACAGCAGAAGACAAAATAGATATTTCAATATGCAATCCACCTTTTCATACCTCAAAACAAACAGCACAAAAAGCCAATATTAGAAAAGTAAAAAACCTTGGTGGAAAACCGACCGGAGCACCAAAACTTAATTTTTCTGGCATTAGTACCGAGTTGGTATTTAAAGGTGGCGATTTCGAATTTATCAAAACTATGATGGAAGAGAGCAAGCTGTTTGCCAAAAACTGTTATTGGTTTACAGCCCTGGTTTCTAAGCAAAGCAACCTAAAAAGGCTACGTTTATTTTTACAAAAACAAAAGGCTAACAATACAAAAATAATTCCGATGGGTACTGGCAACAAATCCACCCAAATTATAGCCTGGACTTTTTTAACCAAAAGAGAAAGAAGTATTTGGCGTAGCGCCCGATGGACCCAAACAATGCCAAAGTAAAAAAGGTTAAGGGCGTTCCCCTTTGGGTCGGGCTATCCGCTGCAATCTTTTTGTTTTGAAAAACAAAAAGGATTTCCGCTACTATCCCTAACGCACAATACAATTGTACCAATTAAAATTTCTATACTTCAGCTTTTTTATTAAAATATAGTATCTATTCAGTAAAGGTTATAAATCAGACCGCCTCGCTGTCAGACATCAAATAAATTCGGTTGAGTAAAGTCAAAAACATTCTTTTTCGCTCAAATTATGTCAGAGGTCTGACGTCTGACAATGAAATGGTCTGACATCTGAATAATTACAAAATATGGCATTAGCTGTTCACACAATTGTTTACACTACTAAAAAGCTCTTAACAAAAAAAAATCCGCATCAACTTTTAAGTTACTATGCGGATTAAAACCAATTATTATGAAAAAACTTATAAACTATACTCTATTAAACGTCATCCAACAAAAAAGGTTTCAAAATTTATTTGGTTCTACTACCATTTTAATGGAAAAAGGTAAAACCGAACAAACGTCATAGCGGAATTTTATGGAGAGCAACGGAATAAAATATCCGCTATCTCTCCCAAAAAAATAGGCGAGATCGCTGATAAAATCTCCGTTTCTCTCCGATTTTTCTGCGATGACGGTTGGGGTATTTAAAGTATCTTTATGCGTAAGTACTTCTAAGCCTTAAACGCAATGTTTCATTAAATTTGCAGTAGAACTATTTATTTTTTAAAATTTAGCTACATTTTTTTAGGTAAACTTATACCCAACAGATCAAACGATTTTTTTAAAAGGCGGCCTACTTGTAGGCACAGCAAAAATCTAAATTCCTTAGTAGTTTTGTCCGTTTCTTTTAAAATAGGTAATTCTGCATAAAACTTATTAAAAGCTTTAGCCAAATCGTAGGCAAAATTTGCTATTTCGCTTGGATCGTAATGCTTTGCAGCCGTTTGTAATTTTAACGGATAATCATCCAATAGTTTTACAATATTTTTTTCTGTTAATTGTAAACTATATGATTCTTCATCTGTATGGTATTTTTTTAACGAATATGGATTAGTAAAGTCAAAATCTTTTAGCCATTCTCTAATAGCATTATTAGACCCAATATTGTAATCTTGTTGAATATGCGCTTTTGGTCTACCTGTTAATAAATATTCTATAACAACTTTACGTCTGAAAGATTCGGAATATTTGATCGGTTTAACTGGCCTAACAAATTTTAATCTAATTTCTAATATTGATTGAATTCTGGTATAAGCATATTGTATAAAAGGGCCGGTATTTCCAATTAAATCAATAGATTGAGCCGGATCAAAAACCATACGCTTTTGAGGCTGTACTTTTAAAATGAAATATTTCATAGCCCCAATACCTATTTGCTCAAATAGTGTTGCTTTTTCAGTTTCACTTAAATCAGCTATTTTACCTAACTCTTGCGATGCCTCCGCAGCCTTTTGCACCACTTCATCCATTAAGTCATCGGTATCAACGGCAGTACCTTCCCGGCTTTTCATTTTTGCACCGCCAGGCAAATCGACCATGCCGTAACTTAAATGGTAAATGCCATCGGCATAAACTTTGCCAAGTTTTTTTAAAGCTAACTGTAACACTTTAAAATGATAGTTCTGCTCATCACCAACTACATAAATGGATTTGTCCATTTTAAAATCTTCATAGCGTAGTTGTGCTGTACCAAGGTCTTGTGTTAAATAAACCGATGTGCCATCGGCACGTAATAATAATTTTTCATCTAAGCCTTCATCAGTTAAATCTATCCAAACAGAACCATCTTCTTTTTTAAAATAAACACCTTTTTGTAAACCTTCCTGTACTAATTCTTTACCTAAATTGTAGGTTTCCGATTCATAATAGTTTTTTTCAAAATCAACACCGAGGCGGTTAAAGGTTTGCTCAAAGCCTTCATAAACCCAGTCATTCATCATTTTCCACAACTTTTTAGTGGCCTTATCTCCTGCTTCCCATTTCAATAACATTGCCCGGGCTTCCTGCATTAAAGGCGCATCTGTTTCTGCAATTTTTTTGTCTGTTCCTTTGGCAATAAGTTCCTCTACTTGTGCTTTATACTCATTCTGAAATTTTACGTAATAGTCTGCTACAAAATGATCCCCTTTTTTACCCGTACTTTCTGGTGTGGCCTCCTCTGCATATTTTTGCCAGGCCAACATCGATTTACAAATTTGAATACCTCTATCGTTTAGTATATTTACTTTATGCACTTGGTAGCCAGCTGCTTCTAAAATATTTGCTGTCGAAAAACCAACCATCATATTTCTAAAATGACCAAAATGTAATGCCTTGTTAGTATTTGGCCCGCAATATTCTAATGCCGCAACTTTACCATTTTTTTCAAATTTACCGTAAGTGGCAGCACTTGCAATATGTTGCAGTTGGCTTGTAAATACTGCTTTGTTTAAACTTAAATTTAAAAAACCTTTTACACAATTAAAAGCCGCTATCAGTTTGGTATTTTTTACCAGATAATTTCCAATTTCCTCTGCAGTAGCTTCTGGTTTTTTTTTCGATATTTTTAAAAGCGGAAAAACTACTAAAGTATAGTCGCCCTCAAACTCTTTGCGTGTGGGTTGTACGTTTATAGTACTAAAATTAGTTGTAGTGTCGTATAAATTTTCTATAATATTTAAAGTTGCTAATTGAAGTGTTTTAACAATACTATTCATTTTATAATTTTATTTGCTAAGCAAAGATAATTATCTTTAAAACTTAAAACCTGATTAAAGATGAAGATCATTAATTTATTTTGTGGGATGTTATTTTTTTTTAGCATTGCTTGCCAAACTACCGAAAGCAAAAGCTCTAAAAATAAGGAAGGAGAAGATTACATTGTTAATTCTCACAATTTTGACAATTATAAAAAGTTTGACTTTGACAAAAGTGTAAACGATTTAAAAGAAGAAGAAGAAGAAGCCAAGAACCAAGAAAAAAATACAGACACCTTACAGGCATATCTTACAAAAATGGCACACGATTTTAGGTTGCAGCAAAAGCAGGTAGATGCTTTAAAATATATTTACAAAACATACCACGCTAAAGAAACGAAAGCTACAACTGAAAACGATATGGCTAAATTGAAAAAGTTATTGGCCGAAAAAGAAAAAAATATAGCAGTAATAATTGGCGAGCATTATTTTGCTAAAAAAGCAGCGTTTGATAAAAAATACAAGGCTAAACTAAATGAAGAAGAACTGGCAAAAACTAAGCTCACCAAAAAAGAAAATATTTATATGGGTGCCTTATCTGCCAAACTCAAATTAAGTAAAGATAAAACGGATGCGCTAAAATTACTTTTACGTAATTACAAACAACAAATAAATGGAAAGCGCACCAAAGAAGTAAACCAACTTAATGCTGATTTAGCAACGAAAGAAAGAGCACTTTTAGGCGATGCACTTTATTTTAAAAAAGTAGCTTTTGATAAAACCCACAACGATTATCAAAATAACAGGGAACAGATTGCTGCTTTAAAGCCGCTTACCATACGTACTATGCGAACCTTAAATTTTGATTTAAGGCAAGCCAAGGTTATTGAAAAATATAAGAATCAAAAAACTCAGTTAGCTAAACTGCTTGGTCAATACAATTATTTGCGCTACCAATATTTTATTGAATTGTATACTAATGGTTTGTATAATGTCGCTCAAGGTAATGTTTGGTTAAATAAGGTAGATACAGATTATTTAAAGGCCTTAAACGAAAAGCTGAGTTTAACAGAAAATGAATTTAAAGATTTAGAAATGATTATTTATCATTTTAAAAGTTTATCAGATAATAAAGAAGCAAATGAGCTTACTCAATTGAATACTGAACAAGCACTTGTTGAAAAAAATCTGTTAGGCGAAAAAAAATATACTGCTAAGCTGAAATTTGATAAAACTTATTTTAAAAATTAAGTAATTTATCAAGTTAAAATTGTCAGATGATTTTAACGATCTCCGCGGCAATATTTCGTTGAAAACACTCGTCATAGTTCAGTCTACGGCTGTGTTTTGAACCTTGTTTTGGAACAAACTCACTCTACATTTCAGACCTGACAGGTTTTTAAAACCTGTCAGGTCTGCATCTGTTTACTTTTAAAATCATTTATATATTGGTCGAGTTTCATTTTACGAAAGATCCCAAGTTCTGAAGTTTGACTTTGCTACTTTTTTAAACAAAAAAAATCCCAGCATCTAAATAGATACTGGGATTTATATTGTTTTATATTAAAAATAGTAAAACTACTATTCTTCTTCTTTTCTTCTTAAAGTAGCCGATAAAACACCAGAGTTACTCATTGCAATAGCGCCATAACTCATTAACATTAACATTAAAGTAATTAAACCCCATTGGCTTAAAGTTGGTATATCGGTAACTGGTGGAACGGTAGAACATTCGGTTGGTGCATTTATGTTAGCTACTAATGTACACGTTGTATCTGTATCATCAGTTATAGTAACAGTAATAGAAGCTCCATCTGCCGGTAAGGTTATTGTTATTGGTGTATTATACATATTACCAGCAACTGGTCCTGCTCCAATATCGTAAGTAAAAGTTGTACCAATATCTGTACCTGTTGGGTTGATAGTTAATACAAAAGTATCATCAGCCGGATCATCTGTTGCATTAGGGTTTGTACAAACACTTGCTGATAAACCAACATTTGAAATCATACATACTGGTGGTTGAATAACACTACAATCTACCACAGTTAAACAATGTGGTTGGTTAGAAAAATCACAGCAGAAACCATCTGTCATTAAACCTGGTATTAAGGTTAAATCGAGATCTACATCGGGCGTACCAGGTACCCCAACGATATCACCTACATTTATGGTAAGCACTTGTGTTTCACAAAGCATTACCACATCATCAAAAGTTACGTTGGCTAAACCTTGCGCATTGTTTAATTGATTTAATAAATCTAATAAATCTGCAAAATCGGTTAACATATCACCACAATTAAATGTTGGTAATAAATCGCCTGGGCAAAGTTCTGGACCAAGTGGATCAAGTGGATCAGGTATACATAAAGTGTTGCATAACTGATCTTCAAGAAATTCACCAACTAATTCTAACACTTCTAAATAATAGGCGAAAGAAGAAATACAAGCTTGTTCACCTACTGCTAAGCCAGTTAAGTCTAACATTGCATCAGAAGTTACCGAAATAATTTCACCAGTTACAGGGTCGGCAATAACATAATCTTGCACTACTGTAAAGTTACCTTGTGCCGTAGTTGGCATACCAAATACGCCAATTACATCTATTACACCTTGCACTACATCGCCTGGTTGTTCAGTACCTGCTAAGCAAACATTGTCATTTGGTGGTGTTGGTTCGCCTGCCATTAGGTCGCAGGGTGGGTTGTCCATACAAGGCAATGCTGCACAATCTGCAGCAACGGTAGCCATAAATTGCATTGAACAATCTTCTGTAGCCAAAGGATCAGTTGATGAATCACCAAAAATTTCATCGTACATTAAAGGCTCAGAATTAGTTAAACCACTATCACAAGCAGGCTCCGCCGGAACAGCGCCAGTATCTGTAAAACAAACATCACCATTTGGGGCAGTAATAGTTACCATTGCTGCCATACCACAACCACCAGGAGTTTCAGTAAGAACAAAATTGGTAACATCTGGATAAAGAAACGATGCTAAACCAAAATCAGCAACTACATCAAAATTTGTTAATGTTTGTACTCCGTATCCTGCATCTAAAGTTGCTTCTGTACCATCAGGGCACATTACAGTTATATCAGTAGGGAAAGGAACAGGATCGCAACCTTGTTCAAGTGCATCAGCGGTGTATGTGACTATATTACCTAAAAAGTCACCAGCACCGTCGCCATCGGTATCAAAGAAACCAATATTATCAACTTGAGTACCTGGTATAGTACTATTGATTGTGTACATATAATTCATAGGATCTTCTGTTTGTCCATTAACAGTAGTACCATCAGGATTAGCTAAGAAGCCAATAGCAAATGTAACTGAATTACAAGTTGAACCAAATAGTAATTCTGCGTCAAATTGGTCGCAAACAACTTCTAAATCGAAAGGTTGAACCCCTATGAAAATTTCTTGTAAAGTGCAAGAACCATCTGCAGTTGGTTCATCATCTGCGGTACCAAACTGTCCATCAGGACCTTCTCCAAAATCTGAAGCGAAAAACTCAACACAAACCGTATAGGTAGTACCTGGTGTTAAGCCTGTTAAAGTGGTTGTACCAGAGGCAACAGGCGCACAAGTACCCGATTCAAAGACATCAATAGCTGCAAAACCACTTCCACAATCATTAATACTTGGTGTTCCAACATCTGTGTCGTTAAATCCCTCAAGACCATATTCTAAAGTTGCTGCGCCAGCACCAATATAAGCTCCCGTTTCATTTCCTGTAACATTGGGTTGTGTCCAATCAGAACATACGACAAAATTTTCTGTAAAATCTTGAGTAAATGTCCCGCTTAGTGTACCGTTACCAGTATCATCACCACCAGCGGCATCGCATACTGGGTAAGATGTAGCTCCAGCAGGAAATGTTGGTGGAGTAACATTATCTGGTAAGGTAGGGGACAAAGCTATAGTCCCTAAATTGACGGCTGTGGTAGGTCCACCTGGACATCCAGCAGCAGCTGTACCATTAGGGTTTCCAGCTTGTGGAGTGGCATCTGCATCCGTATTTACCGGTGCATTATAAACTGAACCAGCTGTACCATCTGCAAGTCCTGATGCAACAAAATCACATCCATTTTGAATAAAAAATGGAGGATCTATCAATATGCCATCACCAAACGTGTCTGTGTAAGAAATATCTATTATATCTCCTTCTGGAAAACATCCATCAAGTATTACTCCAGTAGTACCATCGGCTGGTAATCCGCCAACAACACCAGAGTCAAATACTACAACTCCACCAATGGTAATAATTACATTTGTCTCTATTGAAACAAAATTATCTGAATTCATTACTATTTCAATATAGGCTTCACCAGGTGCACAACCAGCTTTGGCATTGTAACTAAATGCGCTGGAAAGTATCAATAAAATTAAAAATATCTTTTTCATAATGCTTAGTTTCTATTAGTTGGTATTACTTGAAATTGTTTTGTTTCTACTTTACGTTTGTGTGTAACTAAATTATTATTTTGAGAAACAGGGCTTAAGTATTGCTTTCCATTGTAAGTAGCAACTTGAAGTTGATAATTTTGATTATTCTGGTTAGCTTGATTTGGTGCAGTTAACTTGGTAAATGATTGCCTTTGCTCTTTAACCTTTTGTTGTGCAAAGCACTCATTTGAGATAAAAATTGCACTCAGTAACACAAGCACAAATGTTAAGAATTTCTTCATAATATCAGTTTTTACTATTTAAATTGTTTAAAAAATTAAATTTGATTGTGTAGGTAACTAAGTTATTCAATCTTTCATCAAGTTCGGTTAGGCAATATATTAGCAACCAATTAAATCCAAAAATAAGATTTTTTGCAACTTTTCCCAAAATACATTACATTTTTTTTTAAAACTTATTATTTTAATTAGAAAAAAATCTTAAACAAGTATTTAATATGAAAACAAAACTTGACAGCTACAAGTTGAGATTCATAAAATAAAAAATAGTTAGCTGCCATAACTTTAATTGCTCATAGGCGGTCATTTTAGCAAAGCCTTGGCTATATAGCTTGTCGGTTTTACTTTCAAACTAAGGTAAGTTAAATACTTTTAGTTTTGATAGGCAACACCATACTCAAACTATACAATTCTATATGTTGAAGTACCGAAAAAATTTATGATTAAAATAAAAAAAGACATATCTTTTTCAGAAACCTGAAATAGTTATCTGCGCAAAAAACCACTCAAATTATCATAAATGATTTTTTGAAAGAATATAAATTTGAATTAAGTAAAACTACTTTCAGCTATTGTTTGAGGTGGTTTCACTACTTTCTCCAATTTAGAAGAAAAATATTTTGAAAATATTGAGCTTATCTCGGGTAAAAAACACCCAATTAATCGCTTTTCAAATGATTATTCTAAACAGCTTGAAAATCACCAACTTGTTGGTTACATAAAATTTTAGTGGCTGTAACTATAGCATCAGCATCGTAACCACACTCACTCCATAGCTCTTCTTGTGTGCCATGCTCTACTATTTTATCAGGAATACCTAATCGTTTTACTTTTGCAGTATATTCATTATCTACCATAAACTCTAAAACTGCACTACCGAAACCGCCTTGTATGCAACCATCTTCAATGGTAATTATTTTGTTAAATTTCGCAAAAATTTCGTGCAGCAAAGTTTCATCTAATGGCTTTACAAATCTCATATCGTAATGCGCAGGGTTTAAATCATACATTTGCAATTGCTTGCAGGCATCTACCACAAAATTACCTGTATGCCCAATGCTTAAAATGGCGACTTCTTCTCCATCTTTAATGTTACGGCCTTTACCAATTTCAATTTTTTCAAAAGGTGTTTCCCAATGCGGCATAACACCTTGCCCACGTGGATAGCGGATAGACCACGGCAACGTATTTTCATTTAACTGTGCCGAATACATTAAGTTACGTAATTCGCTTTCGTTCATTGGTGCCGACACTATTAAATTTGGTATACAGCGAAAATAAGCCAAATCGTAAGCTCCGTGGTGGGTTGGACCATCTGCTCCGGCAACTCCTGCTCTATCTAAACAAAACACAACTGGTAGTTTTTGAATGGCTACATCGTGCACTACCTGATCGTAAGCACGCTGCATAAAAGTGGAGTAAATATTACAAAACGGACGTAAACCCTGCGTTGCCATACCTGCCGAAAAAGTTACGGCATGTTGCTCGGCAATACCAACATCAAAAGCACGGTTTGGCATTTCTGCCAACATATATTTTAAAGAACTGCCACTTGGCATAGCCGGTGTAACGCCAACTATTTTTGCATTGCTTTTAGCTAATTCAATTATGGTTTTACCAAATACATCTTGATATTTTGGAGCCTGTGGTTCTGTAAATATTTTTTTCCGAATTTCACCAGTAATTTTATCAAACTTGCCGGGGGCGTGCCATTTGGTTTGGTCTTTTTCTGCCAAATCGTACCCTTTACCTTTTAGGGTAACACAATGCAACAATTTTGGGCCAGCTATGTTTTTCATATCTTCTAACACATCTACCAAATGGTTAATATCGTGGCCATCAATTGGGCCAAAATAACGCATGCCCAAACCTTCAAATAAATTACTTTGTTTTGATAACATTGATTTTAAACCGGCTTCTACTTTACTGGCTACTTCTTGCGCATTGGTACCAAATTTGCTAAAACCGCCCAAAATTTTCCAAACATCATCTCTAAATTTGTTGTAGGTTTTTGAAGTAGTTATGTCGGTCAAATATTCTTTTAAAGCCCCAACATTTGGGTCTATTGACATACAGTTATCGTTCAAAATAACCAGCAAATCTTTATCTTTACTAATACCAGCATTGTTAATACCTTCAAAAGCCAAGCCGCCCGTCATTGCGCCGTCTCCAATTACAGCAATTACTTTTTTATTTTCTTTATTATGATGCACCCCATAGGCCATGCCCAATGCCGCAGAAACAGAAGTACTAGAATGGCCAACACCAAAGGTATCATATTCACTTTCGCTGCGTTTTGGAAAACCGCTTAAGCCTTTATAAACTCTATTGGTATGAAATTTATCGCGTCGGCCAGTTAAAATTTTATGCCCGTAAGCCTGATGGCCAACATCCCAAACAATTTGATCTTCGGGTGTATTATAAATGTAGTGCATTGCTACAGTTAACTCTACTACGCCAAGGCTGGCCCCAAAGTGACCTCCGTAAATACTAACGGTATCAACAATATATTGCCTAAGTTCTTCACAAACTTTAAATAATTTGTCTTTACCTAATGCTCTTAAATCTTTTGGATAAATTATGTTTTTAAGCAGATCGCCGGCTTCTACCATTTGTTGTGTAAAATATTAAATCAGTACAAAGATATGATTTATAAAGATTAGGTTAAGAAAAATATTGCGTTGATGCTTACGAATTATTATTATTTAGTAAAAATGATTGTACACAAAATAAATTTGAAGTTTAACTTTTGAAATCACGAACTTAGGGTTTATAATTAAATCTTTAAAAAAGGTAAAAATAACTTATGGTGTTGGAGATCATTATCAAACATCAATCCGAAAAACAACTGTCTCTACAGGTAGGGAAACTCGTTTACAAATTCATTAAATGTTTTACTTCTAAAATCAATACTGCTCGGTTAAAAGCATTTAAAATTTTTATAGTAAAGTAGTGCAAGAAGTTGTGCAAGCCTTATTTCTATTTAAAGCTATAAAAGAATACTGTAATAAGATTGTTATTTTATTATAATATAAAAGTTCAATAAATGGTGTTTTAAATTTAAAATAAACAAAACATAATTGACTCATTTTTATAAAATAAAGAAGATAACTTAAATTTTTAGAGCCTAAATTTATCCACAAATTGAAAAAAATGTTACTAAAATAGCTTTGTATTAGGCATTAACTTTGTACTAATTTTATAAATTAAATAAATTTTTTAAATATGCAAACTGGTACAATTTTTATTACACTAAAAGGTATAACCTTTAGTGTATTATTATCACTAATTACTATTAATACAGTTATTGCACAAAACTATAACATTTGTAAAAATGACTCTGTTGAAGTGGGTCCATTTCCAGATCCACCTTATGCAATAGATAGCCCCGCGGGGCCAGAAGGTTCTGGTGATTATGGTTTGCCGGGCTGTATTGTACCTTATCGAAATATTAGCCCAACGGATGGTGTGATTTCGGATACTGATATTGGTTATATAGTTTCGCCACAGGTTACTACCACTTATACTTATACTACTTATTATGGAGGCGGATCGCCTAATGGATGTAATCTTGGTGATGAATTTTCGTTAAGCTTTACGGTTTATGTAGAAGAATGTAATCCTTGTGAACCTCTGGGCTCAAGTCCTGATTGCCCAATTCCATTTGTGGATTACACCGTTTGTGAAGGGGAAAGTGTAGAAACTATTTTCTTTCCACCACCACCAATTGCTTTAGATAATCCTGATGGAACATCTGCCTGTACTACAATTATTGGTGAAATCATTCCTCAAACTGGCGTAATATCTCAAAATTTAAATAGCAATGATAATATTAGCTATTTGTTAGCTCCTGAAGAAACAACTACTTATACTTATACTACTTATTATGGTTCATTAACACCCGATTCTGATTGCAACCCAGGTGTAACATTTAGCCTTTCATTTACTGTTTATGTAGAAGAATGTGATCCTTGTCAAACTGGTTCGAGCCCTGATTGCCCAACCCCATTTGAAGGTTATAGTATTTGCGAAGGGGAAAGTGTAGAAACTATTTTATTTCCACTACCACCAATTGCTTTAGATACACCCGATGGAACACCTGCTTGTAATTCGGTTATTGGTGAAATTAGTCCTCAAAATGGAGTAGTATCGCAAATTATAGATAACAATGGTTCTATCAGCTATTTGTTAAACCCAAGTGAAACTACCACTTATACTTATACTACTTATTATGGCTCATCAGCAGCCGATTTAGATTGCAACCAGGGTGAAACATTTAGCCTTTCATTTACAGTTTATGTTCAAGAGTGTGCGCAAGGCACTAGTCCGTTTTCAGAATTTTGCACTCAAGCAATTAATTTAAATGCTGGTTGGAATTTAATTAGCTTTGATCTTTCCCCAGCAGACAATACTGTAAGTGAGGTTTTTAGCAGCCTTCAACCAAATAATTTAAAATATGTAACCAGTTATGAAAATGGTGCGATTACTTATAGTGCGGATGGTCCACTTTTTTTAAATACACTTACAAACGTTATTAACGGTTCTGCTTACTGGGTGTTTGTGCAAAATGATGATGTGCTAAATTTAAATGGCCTTTGTATTGACGAGGATTACAGAAAGTCACTAAATGGTGGCTGGAATTTAGTGGCTTATATACCAGATGAACTGCAGCCTCCCTCAAGCTATTTTGCCGACTTAATTGGTACTGGCAGTTTAGCATATGTAACTGGTTATAATGAAGGTGCGATTGTATATAACCCTAATGGCCCAGCTTTTTTAAATACATTGCAGCAATTGGAAAATGGCCTTGGTTATTGGATTAAAGACATAAACGAGGGCGGCAAAACAACACTAAACCAAACCAATATATTTAGCTTTATTAATGGCAAAAGTAATTTGCAGAGTGGGGAGACAATTAAGGTATTAAACAAACCGGGAGAAGTAGTTACCACTTTAAAAGTTGTTGAAAATAGTTATATTATGACTATTCCAATTTATGGAGATGATTTAACTACCACAATAAAAGAAGGCCTTAGCATTGGTGAGGAGTTGCGCTTTAGCTGGAATCAACAAATTTCTGATGTAACTACAACCTTTAAGGGAGATTATGGAATAGAAAAAATGGTACTTGAGTTTAACAAAGTTATGCCTAATTTAAACAAACCTGAGTTTAAGGTGTCACCAAACCCAACTACTGGAAAATTTAATATTGCTTTTAACAACCAAATAGACCAAACTTATTCTATTCATTTTTATGATATTAGTGGCCAATTACTAAAATCGTTAAATAAACAAACTAAACAAAATGTTGAAGTGGATTTATCGAATGAACCTAATGGAGTTTATATGATTCAATTTTCAGGAACAGACTTTACACAAATGCAAAAAATTATAAAGCAATAATAATTGAATAAGAAACAAAAGAGGTTGTCTTAAAAAAAATGTGGGCAGCCTCTTTTTTATAGTTCTACTGTAATACGTTTGAAAAATAACCATAGTTTCCTGAAAAACAAACATCTTAAATATGTTGAGTTTTGCGAGATGTTGGTGATCATTAGTATACCGATACTCAAGGGTTTCTTTTAGTTTGGCTCTGACTTATTTAAGGAGGTTACCTTTTTTGGCCTGTCTTATTTTACCTTCAACAGAACTTTTTTAGCTATTTTATGTGGTTTTAGGTTGTGGTTATCTGTTTCTGATATATCTTTATCGTTATATATTTTTTTAGCATCTGAAATGATATTCCACCAATCTTCGTTCTCTTGTTTTTAAAACTGAATAAATTTTTGAATGATATTCATATTATCAAGCGTGGTAAGCCATTGAATCAGTTCAATTTTTGCATCTTGAATGTTAATGTCCACTCTTCAAAATTAGGTAAAATTTTGTAAAACGTTTTTTGGCTGAGGTCGTTGATAATATTACAATTACTTACTTTCTTTTTTCAAAGATAATGGCAAATAATATTTTAAAAATGTAAACCTATTTTAGGACAAAAAAAATAAAGCAGCAAGTCAAAAAGACTTGCGGTAAATTGTTAGCTGCTGCCTTCTTTATCTAATAAATTCCACAACTCTATCTAAAACATCTTCATCTCTTAATATTCGAAAATGACCAGTCCCCTCTACTTCTTTAAACGTTGATTGTTTCCAATTTTTATGAACATTTCTTGATCTTTCAATTGGAATTACTCTATCATTTCTGTCGTGAAAAATTATTGATTTTTTTACTTTAATCTCTTTTACAAAATCACTTACGTTTAATTTATCTACTATTATTTCGTAATCTTTTTCCAATTTATTTATTAGTTTTTTTATTACCTTTTTATTAATACCATATTGAATGGAAACATCATTTATCCTTTCAATAAATCTATCTGGTGTTGTTATTAAAGCATATTTATCAATTTCAATATCTCGATTTTTAAATAATGCAAATGTTGTAGCTACTCCTCCAAATGAGTGACTTATTAATTTTCTAACTTTATGTTTTTTTATCAATTCTGATACTAAGTCAGCAAATTCAAATAAACTTGTTTTCCCTTTACTACTAAATCCGTGTGAGGGGGCATCAAAAGCATAAACATTAAATTCAAGTTTTTTTAGTTTTAATATCAAATCTGAAAAATTACCTGCCTGACCTTCCCAACCATGAATTAATAAAACACCTTCTTTTGAACCTTTCCATTCATAAGTTTTTATTTTAAATCCCTCAAAAATGAATTCTTCTTCAACTGATGTTCTTAAAACTTCTATTTCTCTTTCTCTTAGTTTTCTTATTTGAGGATTTGTAAGTTTATCAAATGCCACCTTTACAAATAAATTTGAAAAAATTCCTGATAGTATCTCAATAATTTTTTTTGTCATTTCTTGTTTTGTAACTATTTCTGTTGAACCCTCTACCGCAAGTCTTTTCGATTTGTGTTTAAATTCGTTCAAGTCTGTTGGATTTGAAGTTAGTGCTTTTACTATAAATTTTTTAATTTAATAAAGCAGCAAGTTATAAAGACCTGAAGGATATAAGCTCACAAGTCTAAAAGATTTGCAGTAGATTGGTTATTTTCAATTCAGATATTCCAACACTTTTTTTTCAAACTCTTTAAATGACTGAAATGGAAAATCCGAATTCCGATTTTTATTATAGTTTTTGTCTTTTAAAAGTTCAGATATTTTTTTGAATTCATAATAAAACATTGTAGCCAATAATTTTTTAGAAATTGAAAATTTTAAACTTTCATCAAAATCGTCGACAACTTCACCAAAATCAGTAGTGAATTGGTCAATAGTAAATTCAACAGTATTCTTTTCCGTTGCTATTTCTTCTATAGTAATTCTTTCGCCTACAGGTTCTCCATACCATTTAAATTCAGATATTTTTTGTCCATTAATCATTCGAATTAAACAATTCATACACTCCTCAATTGGGTCTTCGTGGAAGATATGAGTAATTGAAATTTCGTAAGTTTTATCATTCGTACTTATCCAACAGGTACTCCAACCGTGTTCAGCTAAATAGTATTATATATTAATGTCCATTTAATTTTTCAGATTGCTATGTTTTCAACTTGTTGCCAACAGTTAGGCTAAACGACTTGTAGGTTTCGAAGCAACAACCTCAGCAACACGACTGCAATTAGCCAAAAATTTATTTGCAATTTAATTTACTTCTCCCAATTTGCCAAATAAAATTTTGGCAGCTTTTAATGTTTTAAAGTTTCAAATTCCGAGCGATCCTGCGTTGTGTTTTAGCCTTTATTAGCCATCGTTCATCTTCTTTCCTATTTTCTCAATTTGGTCTATCGTCAATCCAGTAATTTGACTAATCTCAGAAGAATCTTTTCCTTGTTTTAAGCACCTAATTGTAACATTTTCAATTCCTTGCTCGATTCCTTGCTCAATTCCTTCTTCATATTTCGTCTTCATTACATTTACCATATCTCTATAGGTTAGTAGGCTCTTTTGATAAGCATCGTACTCATCTGTACTAAAATTAGCTATCTCCGCAATTTTAAATGCTTTTTCAAATACAGGCTCTTTCAATATTTCCGGAATATCTTCTAAATGCTCAAGATGCTTCAAAAAATATAGCCACTTGTCATAATGACTTTTTAGTTCATCTTTCTCTTTTTTAAAGGCTGGCATTTGGAGAAAGACGTAGTTCAATTTGTCAAAAAATACTTCGCAATCTTGGTCTTTCAATTGAACTGCTCGTTTCACTTTTGCTTTTTCTTGTTCTTCGTCATAAAAAAAATCTAATATAGCGATGTAGTAAATCGGGTCTAATCTAAAATTCCAATCGCCTCTTTCGGCTTGTTCTTTAATTGGAAAAGTAGTATAAAATAGCGACCTGTCTTTGAAATATTTAATTTTGGCTTTTTGCATTTCGACAATAAATCTTTCGTCAGTTTCACTTATGCAATGTATGTCGAAAATGGCTTTTCTGTCTAAGGCTACATCACTTTGATTTTCTACATTTCTGAATGTTAGTTCTTTTATGGTGTGTTTTTTTGGTAACAATTGATTCAAAAAATCCGCCAATAAATCTTTGTTGGCTTCTTCGCCAAATAATTTTTTGAAACCAAAGTCGGTGTATGGATTTATAAATCGCGTTTTGTCGGACATAACATTATTACCTTTCTTCAAAGATAAATATTTTGATGTTTACTTTTAAAAGTTGATAAGAATTTAATTCGGAGTAATGGTTTTGTTTTTGGAATAAGAGCTTACGTGTTTGGCTAAACCCAATGTGTATATCCAACCTTAATATGTAATGGACATATCCAATTTTTAATGTTGTAAAACAGTCTAAGTTTACTCCAAATCCATTAATTTACAGCATCAATATTTCCAACACTATTAAAACAAACTCCTTTACCCATAAAAAAAAGGCGGCTCATACAAACCACCTTTTTAAATATTTCTTTGACTAAGTATTAAGCCTCCAAATCAAAACGATCTAAATTCATAACTTTATCCCAAGCGGCAACAAAGTCTTTTACAAATTTTTCTTTTGAATCTGAACAAGCATACACCTCTGCAATTGCTCGAAGCTCTGAATTAGAACCAAAAATTAGATCTACTCTTGTTCCAGTCCATTTTAAGTCGCCCGTATTTCTGTCTCTTCCTTCAAATACGGTTTCTTCTTCGTTAGCAGCTTTCCAGGCAGTACTCATATCTAATAAGTTCATAAAAAAGTCATTTGTTAATGTTTCTTTCTTATCAGTAAATACACCGTGTGTCGATTTATCAGCATTGATATTTAACACCCGTAAGCCACCAACTAAAACGGTCATTTCTGGTGCAGTAAGTGTTAACAAATGCGCACGATCCACTAACATTTCTTCTGCCGAAATTCCAAACTTTCCTTTCTCATAGTTTCTAAAACCATCGGCTATTGGCTCTAAATATGCGAATGAATCAATGTCTGTTTGTTCTTGCGTGGCATCACCTCTGCCAGGCGTAAATGGAACGGTAATATTATAGCCAGCATTTTTTGCAGCTTGTTCTATACCTGCGCATCCTGCCAACACAATTAAATCTGCTTTTGAAACTGTTTTACCAAATCCATCTTTAATTCCTGTTAAGGTTTCCAAAACTTTTGCCAGTTGCTCTGGCTGATTTACTTCCCATTTATTTTGAGGTGCTAAACAAATGCGCGCGCCATTAGCACCACCACGCTTATCCGAACCACGGAAGGTAGAAGCCGAAGCCCAAGCAGTTGAAACTAACTCAGATACGGTTAGGCCAGCAGCTAAAATCTTTTCTTTTAAGGTAGCAACATCTGCATCATTAATCAACTCATTGGTAACCGCAGATATAGGGTCTTGCCACAATAATTCTTCTGCTGGTACTTCTGGGCCGAGGTAACGAACCTTTGGCCCCATATCTCTATGGGTTAACTTAAACCAAGCTTTTGCAAAAGCAGCTGCAAGTTGATCTGGGTTTTCGTAAAAACGTTTTGAAATTGGCTTGTATAATGGATCCATTATCATCGCCAAATCAGTAGTTAACATAATTGGCGTATGGCTTTTGTTAGGGTCGTGTGCATCTGGTACAGAACCTTCACCAGCTCCACCTTTTGGTTTCCATTGGTGTGCACCTGCTGGGCTTTTGGTTAATTCCCATTCGTAACTAAATAAGTTTTCGAAGTAGTTATTACTCCACTTGGTAGGTGTAGTTGTCCAAGCGCCTTCTAAACCGCTAGTAATAGTGTCGCCACCTTTACCAGTAAGAAAGCTGTTTTTCCAGCCCATGCTCTGCTCTTCAATAGAACCTCCAGCGGGTTCTCTGCCAATAAATTCTATATCGCTGGCAGCACCGTGTGTTTTGCCAAAGGTATGTCCACCGGCTATTAGTGCAACCGTTTCTTCATCATTCATTGCCATACGGCCAAATGTTTCTCTTATATCTCGTGCAGAAGCAATTGGATCTGGATTTCCATTTGGACCTTCGGGATTAACATAAATTAAACCCATTTGAACGGCTCCTAAAGGATTTTCTAACACTCGATCGCCTGAGTAACGTTTGTCATCTAACCAAACATCTTCTAAACCCCAATAAATATCTTCTTCCGGATGCCAAACATCTTCTCTTCCACCTGCAAAACCAAAGGTTTTAAAATCCATTGATTCTAAGGCACAGTTGCCTGTAAGAATCATTAAATCTGCCCACGATATTTTTTTACCATATTTTTGTTTAATAGGCCAAAGTAATAACCGTGCTTTATCTAAATTGGCATTATCTGGCCAACTATTTAAAGGCGCAAAACGTTGACTGCCCGAACCTGCACCACCACGGCCATCACCAATACGATAGGTGCCTGCACTATGCCAAGCCATGCGAATGAAAAATGGCCCGTAATGACCATAGTCGGCAGGCCACCAGTCTTGCGAGTCGGTCATTAAGTTTAAAATGTCTTGCTTTATAGCTTTTAAATCTAAACTTTTAAATTCTTCTGCGTAGTTAAAATTTTCACCCATTGGGTTAGATTGCGCAGTATGTTGGCGTAGAATATTTGTTTTTAATTGATTGGGCCACCAATCGCGGTTCGTCATTCCACCGCCAGCTGGCTTTTTTAATATACCACTCGAAAACGGGCATTTGCCAGCTCCGTTTAACTTTCCATTTTCCATAATTATTTATTTTTAAAAGTTCCTGTTATATGAAGTTGAATATTTTGAATGTTAAAATTTTTAATTCCTTTTTTTTGAAAATACTCAATGATGAGATTATCTAACTTATCATCTTGATAATCTTCAATTCTATCTGATGCTTCGCAATATAGATGATGATGTTTTTTTAGCAATGGATCGAAACGCATTGTTCCACTTTCTGTTTTTACTTTTTTTAATATTCTATTTTCAACAAAAGAATCTAATACTTTATAAACCGTTCCAACAGATATGTTTGCGTAGTTTTTTTTAACAAAATCAATAATGTTTTCAGCAGAAGGATGATTGTCTAAACTAGCGATAGCTTCGAGAATAGCAATTCTTTGGGGCGTAACTCTTAGTTCTTTATCTGATAAGATTTCTATAATTTTTTCTTTATCCAAAATTGTACAATATTTCCTATTTAATAATTATTCTCTTTTAAGAATGAACGAATTTAATAATTATTTTTAATAAAAAAACCTTTTGGATTATTAGTTGAACTTAGGGTCTATATTTTCAATAAAATCATATTTGAAAGTTACCGTTAGTTTACCTAAGAATTGGATAATCAACCCGGTTATTTTTTTTAAAAAATATAATTGTGAATAATTTTATTATAATTAAAATTAATATTTTTTTTGATGATTCTGATTTACTTATTCAAGTGAATTCAGCCAACCAGAATATACTGATTAACATCCAAAATGTTTTTAATGACAATATCCTATTCTTCCTAAACTGGCTGAATAGTTACTATGAGAACGTAAAAAATTAGAACAGGTAATATTTTTAAAACATTTGTAAATATATATTTGAAGGTTTATAATGTCATTTCAACTAAACTTATATCTTTGTAAAGATTTCTAACAAAATCAAAACCAGTTTACGTATGAATAGATTATTATATTTTTTATTTTTAATTACTCCATTAACTTTTTTAAGCCATTTTGCATTAAGCCAATGTGATATTAATTCTGGTTGTGCAGGTGCGCCAGTACTTCTTGTAGATGCCCCAACCTTTGACAGCAATAGCTTAAGTATTACCTTAGGAAATGTTACTGTTGGCGAGTTTGCTTGCACCTCGGCTACCTATCAATCTGGTGTAGCATTTTACCTTTATCAACTTTTACCAGATGGCAGTAGAATGGTATTATGTAATGTGCTTAATGACCCACCTTTTAATGTAATAGGAAGTATTGCCTTTTCTTTTGGTCAAACCAGTTTTTGTGATGGTAATCCTATGAGCATTGGATCATTTAATTTTGGTGCAGCAGAAGGTTTTATTGCTTGTGACGGTGCATTTTTAGAAATAGAAGCTGCTATGTACATAACAGATAATATGGCCTTTGATCCTTCATCAGAGTCTGTTTTTTCTGCCCTAACAGCAAATGAATTTATTACTGTTGATTTAGGAACGCTAAATATAGATATTAATGATGAATTTGCTGGAAACGGACAGCCTTTAACATCGGCCAATGTAACAGATTTGGAAACTGGTGGTGATGGCCCAATAGCTGCAAATTGTGGAGATGACGTTCAATTATTTGTAGAGGGGTTAAGTAGGTTAGCTAATTGTCCAGACTATGATGATATTAATACTGGTATTGCTTCCGAGTTAAGTAATGAATTTTTTTACACCGTTAATGGCGGTGCTCCGGTAATTATCCAAAATGCAGCGACTGGCGCAGCAGGTGGTCAATTAACAGGGCCAGACCCAGCAATTGCTGGTAATTGTTATGCTGGTATTTTGGGTGATTACACATTAGCTTGGGCAGATTTACCTGCTGATTTGTGTGATGGTTCTACTGTGGTAGTTACTATTACAACTTCAGATGTATTTACTGGCCAAACTGTTTCTGATGATATTACTATTAATTATAGTGGTGCAGCTTGTACTACTTGTGCAGTACCAGGTTGTACAGACGTTTGCGCTGCTAATTTTGACCCAACTGCTACAGAAGATGATGGTACTTGTACTGCTCAACTACTTGGTTGTATTGATGCAACTGCTTGTAATTTTGATCCTATAGCGCTTTGTGATGACCCAGCAAACCCTTGTGATTTTGGTAATGTAGCTTGTGATGATCCTTGCAATGCGGTAAGTGGTTGTACAGATGCTACTGCCTGCAACTTTAATATGGCTGCTTGTATTGATGATAACAGTTGTATTTTGCCAGATGGTTGCACAGATCCTGATTTTTGCGAGTTCGATCCAAATGCTGATTGTGATGATGGTTCGTGTGTTACACCAAATGTTGATCCGGGTAATTGCGATGATGGAGATTGTACTAATGGTTTAGAAACTTATGATACGGTTGCTTGTAACTGTGTAAGCAACCCGCCAACTGGTATTAATGGTTGTACAGATATGGCTTTTTGCGAGTTCGATCCAAATGCTGATTGTGATGATGGTTCGTGTGTTACACCAAATGTTGATCCGGGTAATTGCGATGATGGAGATTGTACTAATGGTTTAGAAACTTATGATACGGTTGCTTGTAACTGTGTAAGCAACCCGCCAACTGGTATTAATGGTTGTACAGATATGGCTTTTTGCGAGTTCGACCCAAATGCTGATTGTGATGATGGTTCGTGTGTTACACCAAATGTTGATCCGGGTAATTGCGATGATGGAGATTGTACTAATGGTTTAGAAACTTATGATACGGTTGCTTGTAACTGTGTAAGCAACCCGCCAACTGGTATTAATGGTTGTACAGATATGGCTTTTTGCGAGTTCGACCCAAATGCTGATTGTGATGATGGTTCGTGTGTTACACCAAATGTTGACCCGGGTAATTGCGATGATGGAGATTGTACTAATGGTTTAGAAACTTATGATACGGTTGCTTGTAACTGTGTAAGCAACCCGCCAACAGGTATTAATGGTTGTACAGATGCGGCTTTTTGCGAGTTCGACCCAAATGCTGATTGTGATGATGGTTCGTGTGTTACAGCACTTCCAACTGCAGCTACAATTGCTGGCGGGCCTTTTCAGTTTTGTGCAAATGATGGCACTCCAGATTTTGTTTCGGGCATTACCGTAAATGGTGGTACAGGTGCTAACTCGGCTTGGGTTGTTACAGATGATCTATTAAATATTTTAGCCTTACCTGCTATGCCGGGTGATGTTGATTTTGATGGCGCTGGCTTTGGTACTTGTCAAATTTTGTATGTTACCTTTGAAAATATTACAGGTGCAGAAGTGGGTATGAATACTACAAATTTTGGTGGTTGTTTTGCTTTATCTAATTCTATAGAAGTAGTTAGAGACGATTGTGGCATTTGTGAGGAAGAAATTACAGGTATATTAGTTGGCATAGAAGAAGGTTGCAATTTAGGTGGTATTACTATTACAATAATTGCTCCTGATGCAACTAACATTAATGTTGTTACCGAAGCCGATGGTAGTTTTACCGTTCCTGATGGTCCATTTCCGTGTGGTTCTTATACCGCTGCATTTTTTGATGTAAATGAAGTACCATTTTGTTATACCGAAACAGGTTCGACAGCACCAATTTCATTTAATGTTGATGGAAATGAAGATGGTAATGCTGATGTTTCATTTATCGCTAATCCAGCTATACCAACTTTATCGCAATGGGGCTTAATGAGTTTAGCATTATTGTTAATGATTTTTGGTGCAATAAAGTTAGCTGCTGTTAACAAGGTTCAATTAAAAAGTCAGAAAGCTTAATGTTATATTAATTTTAATATAAAAAAGGGCATTAACAAATAGTTAATGCCCTTTTTTATTGGCCTCCTTTTGTAGGTTTAAAACCTCGCACTTTAGTGCGACAAATTTACTTCGAATATTCGAAGCTTTATATATCATAACACTAAATTATACTGAAAAGCGTTATGCTGCAATTCATTGCGAAGCTTTGAATGTGCAGTATCTCCCAAGGCTAAACAGGAAGATACTGCGCAATCTGTTCCGTTTTACTATACGAATTCGCAGCATAACAGATTTAGTAACAACTTTAAGTCGTAATATTTGAAAGGGCTGTTTAAAAAGCTCCAAGTAATCCATAATTCAGACCCATTCTGCTGTAGGGCGAAGCCCAGTATTTTACTTTTTCAGTAAACTGTGTTGCATTATTAATGCTGCTGTTGGCTAAAAGTGCCAACAAATTATTTTTTGAGCCTACTTCTCCATTTTTTATTGCTTTTTGGGTCAGATAGCTTTGATATTTGCGCCAATCTAGCAGACTTATCCCATCTAACCACAATTTTTGGTACAGCTTTTTTATGTTTTGGGCGGTAAAATAAGTCCCACCTCTACCTCAATTTTTTCTAACCCTCTGTGTGTAAACCGCCGCCAACGCCTATTGCCTTTTAACTGACCAAAATGCGTTTCTATTTCGCTGCTCTGCTTTTTTCTAAACGCTTTACCTGTTGGTGAGTTTAAGTTTTTGCGGGCTTGTTTTAAGTGGTTTTCTAAGTTGGGATTGCGGTGTACGCTGCGTTTTCTGCTAAATGGATCGGTGTCTGAACCTTCTATTATTTTACGAAGACAGCTGCCTGCCAATGGACAGTTGCCGAAATTGCCCGATGGTTCATACACATCAATATTATACCTGAAACCTTTTTTATTTTCTCGTACATAGGAGCGAATATAATGCAAATGCTGATCCATCACACAAACAATTTCAAATTGACCCAGAGTTGAAAAAAAATAAATCAATCACCCAAAGGCTGTTGAATTTTGGGGAAATTGCTGCTTAATTTATTACCGAACTATTGTTAATATAAAGATATTGAAAATAAAATTAAATATCTATTACCTTAATTTTCAACAATTATCATTTACTTTTTTTAAATTCAACGTCAAAAAAAATATGGCAGAACCAAGGATACGAGTATTGGAAAAAAACTCTGTTGATTTTCTAAAAAAGAAAAAAACAGCGTTAATAAAGATGATGATTATTTCATCAGGTATTGATTTGGCTTTAGCTATACCAGAGGCTGCTACTATGTTTCAAACTTTTGGCGGTTCTATTATTGTTGAAGAATTGGTAGAAACAGTAATTTCGAGTGCAATTGGTAATATGGAGGATTACGACATTAACATTTCTTGGTTAGACAGAGCTAAGGGATTTATACCATTACCAGGTATTACTGCTTTATCTTTAAAATGTTGGCGTGAGCTAAAAAAGGTAAACGAACAATTGGAGCTTTTAGATGTTTAGTTTAAAAAATTAGAAAACGGAGCAGCATTAATACCTCCCCATTTTTATTTAAATAATTATATTAAAATAAAAATTATTTATAAAAATCACCTCCTTTATACTGGGTAATTAAATAAACTTCATTATTCGCATTATCAATATATGTTGCAATGCCATTACCTCTTTCAAAGTTATTATTAACCGTTATTTGTGCTTTTAAATAAAAAGGACAAAATAATAAAGCAAAAGCAAACCATTTCATAGTTCCAATTTACTTCAAATCAAACATAAAACCAATTCCACCTTGGTAAAGTAGATCATCGGTATTTTTAAAACGTCCATCAAAAACAACAAAACTACTCGCCTCTACCAATATAGAAAGTCTTGTAGCTATTCGTTTTTGCAAACCAATATTTCCACCTAAAAATACTGTATTATCATCATCGCTAACTAATTGGTGAATAAATTTTGGGGATGCATATAGGGCAAAGTTATCGTTGGGGTGAAATGAAAAATAAAGCGGCAATGTTTGACGGCATACAAAGTTTTCAAAATTAGAGTACTGATATTCAAAAGCTGCACCTACGGCCATTGCAAATTTAGATGTTTGATCGCCATAAAATTGATATTTTCCATCTATTGCAATATTTGCGCTAGAAGATAGTTTTAAACCAAAATCTATTTTATTAGCAAAACCTTGTCGGCCAAAAATTTCGAAATGAGGCACAACTGTAACACCTAAATCATTACCAAAAAATTCTGTATTGCCAACACCGTAAGCTGCAATTGCTGCTCCTAAAATAGTGGTATCTTCAGGTAAAGTTTTAGCTGTTTGTAAACTGCTTATTTGCGCACAACTACTTAGTAGCAAAACTAAAATTATTAAAATGTAATATTGATTTTTCATAAGCTTAACAAAATGTTTTATTTCAATACAATATAGTTGAAATCAAAAATAAAGCCAATTCCAGCCTAGTAAATCATTCCATTACTATTTTTTAAAACATTATCAAAACCAACAAAATTACTGGCTTCTATTAGTATTGAAAATTTTTTACTAATTTGTTTTTGCAAGCCGATATTTCCACCCAAAACCAAAATTACAGTTATCAATAACATCAATTACAATTTGATTAATAATACCCAAATTTGATAGATCAAGCGTTACTCTTCCTTGAGCTAAGAAAATATTATTAGCAGGAGTTACAAAAAAGGTGCAATAACTAAACTGAGTCACTTTGGTAATTTGCATTGATATTTCTTCTTCCATCCAGGTATCACCACAATTAGCAGGAAAGGCAGGATCAGCTTCATCAAAATTAAGAACAATTTTTTCTTCATTAGCTGCCTTAGGTGTATAATCTATTCTAACTTCATTAAGGCCACCTTCGCCGCCTGTAATACACAAAGCATCAATCAACTTATTATCATTATTATTGTATATTAAGGTTTCTGCACCGATTACAGAATTTTCAATAGTATCAACTACATTATAGCCAAAATACATGATTGCTTTTGTACAACCAAAACCACAATTATCTCCAACATCTGCCTGAATGCTGTTTATTGAACCAAGTGATGATAAGTCAAACTATATTTTGGCAGGAGCTAATTTTATAGAGCCATTTCCAAAAACAAAAAATCCACAATTATCTGCATTGAGTGGTTTAACATACATGGGTATTCCGTTTTCTTCCCACGGTTCGTTACAGCTTATTGGAAAGGAAAGGTTGGCAGTATCAAAAGAAAGTACTATTGTTTCTGCCTTCATAATATTAAACAGAAGCATTAGCAATACTGGCAAAAAACTTAAAGATTTAAACAGACTATTCATGTTAATTTATTTTATATTCATTAAAAACATAATTAGTGCCGGTTAAAAGTTAGGTTAGGTATTTAACATCCATATTTTGTTCTACTGTAAATATAAAAAAAAAGTAATCTCAAGGTCTCGCAACTGTTAGGCTTTTTGCAACGGCGTAGCAGTTTAAGTGAAAATGACTTAGCAACAATTTATAGGCCTTTGCCGATATTATACTTATGAATTAAATTTTGACAAATAGTAGAAATCTACTAAAAAGTTGCGCGATATCATTAAGTTTGTGTATATTTTGATGTATTCGATTTTGTAAATTTTGCAATACGGTTTCAGTAACAGAAATCAAAATCTGTATTTCAAAATAGGTAGTTATGAGCAAAAAGATAAGTATTGCAGCAGCCATCTCAATAGGTATTGGTGGAATGGTAGGAGGAGGTATTTTTGCTGTTTTGGGTTTAGCAGTATCTTTATCAAAGGGTGGTACGCCTCTTTCATTTTTGTTTGCCGGTATTATTGCCTTGTTAACAGCTTATTCGTATGCTAAAGTATCCGGAAAATGGAGGAACCGTTAACTTTATTGATAAACAATTTGGCAATGGCCTTTTTCCTGGCAGCATCAATAATTTATTGTGGATAAGTTATATTGTAATGTTAGCGCTGTATGCTTCTGCTTTTGGCTCTTACGCCTCACAATTAGTATCCATAACGGGTAAAACAATCGATGTTTACTTACTTCAAAGTGCTATAATAATAATCGCTTTACTAATTAATTATTTGAGTATAAAATTGGTTGGAGCAATAGAATCAATTTCCGTTGTTATTAAATTAGCTATTCTTTTAGTATTTGTAGGTATTGGGTTTTATGGTTTTACAGCCAACCCGGAAAACCTGAATCAGCTACAACCTGCCAACTGGGAAAATCCTTTTTTATTAATAGCTGGTGGTATGGTAATTTTTGTTGCCTACGAAGGTTTTGAGTTAATTGCTAATTCTATCGGCGACTTAAAAAATAGAGAAAAAAATACAGAGAAAGTTTATTTTGGAGCGGTAGGCTTTGTTATGATACTCTATATTTTAATTGCCATTGTTACCGTGGGCTCCGTAACATTTGCTGAAATTGCATCGGCAGAAGATTACGTTTTAGCTAAAGCGGCAGAACCTATGTTAGGGCAAACAGGCTTTAAAATTATTGCCCTCACCGCAGTAATTTCTACTTTTTCGGCCATTAATGCCACTATATTAGGTAGTAGCCGCGTTAATTTTGAAATAGCAAAAGAACACGAACTACCCCAATATTTTTGCCATACATTTTTAGGTAAACCTGTTGGCTTGTTAATAACTGCTATTTTATCATTAGTATTGGTAAATACTATAGATTTAAAAAGCATTTCTACTGCTGGTAGTTCGGGTTTCTTATTAATATTTGCCATTGTAAATTTTGTAGGCTACAAAAAATATGAAATGCTTAATTCTAAAAAAACAGTTCATTTAGCAGGTGTCGTTTTATGCAGCATTGCCTTTATCACTTTAATAGTACAGCAATCTGGTTCAAACATTAAAGGCGTACTTATTTCATTAGGCATTATTGCCTTTTCTTTTTTCATTGAATTTACCTATCAAAAATATCTTTTAAAAAAGTAACGCCCTTACATTTTACAATTGGAAGTATTCAATTGTAACTTTATTGCAAAACGCAAAAATTGAGTAGCAACTGAAAGCTCTCGTGCTAAAGCACGTAGTTTTAATTAACGAATCAAAGAATAAATCTTATAATATTGTAAGAAATTTTTAAAACCTGTAAAACCAAATGAGGCAAATTATTATTAGCATAATTGGTTTAATAATTATTGGCGGTGGATATCTGATAAAAGAAAGATTAGCCGCTACGGAAAGACCGCAAAGGGAAAAGCCTAAAAAGATCATGAGCAAGGTATTTACTCAGGTGGTGGAGAATAAAGATACGCCCATTACAGTAACTGCCAGCAGCAACTTGGCAACTAAAAGAAAAAATTGAAATTTTATCGGAAGTACAAGGCATATTTGGATACAGCGATAAGGCATTTAAACCGGGTGTGTGCTATAAAATTGGGGAAAAAAGACGAAAAGTCAGTAATATTTGGAGCAAATGTAATTTATGACTTAAATACTCCTAAAGTTTTTAATATTCCTAATATTATTCAATTAGATAAAAATACATCACGGGGGATATCCAAATAATTTAAATTACGACATTGATGATATAATTATTATATTAAAATTGCAAGATTTTGATATTTCTGTAGATGAAAATTATAAATATTTATTTTATTCAAATAATAATTTTAATAATAAAAATATGATTTTTACTGAAAATTCATCAATAAAATCTGGAGAAAGTTGTATAGTTGCTCGTTGGGAAAACGTAAAGAATACACTTTAGATATTATAATTTAAATTCGCATATTACTTTCACTAAGTTCGTGGTAGAACCAAGTTTGTTAAGCAAAACTTAAACTTTAATGAATAATCCTATAAAACAGCATTATGTTCCACAGGCTTATCTGAAGAATTTTTCTTTTGATGAGAATGGAAACGTATATACATTAAAAATTAAGTCTTCTGGAAAAACTAAATTACCTTTTGAAACTTTTCCTAAAGAAAGAAATGTAAGCAGCATTTGCTATGAAAAAAACATTTACACAATAAAAACAAATGAGTTGCAAAATGCTTTGGGTGTAGAATCGAAATATCATATAGAACACAAGTCTTTTAAATATAAAATAGATTGAACCAAATTTTTGATAATTTGATCTCAAATCCAGAGATTTCATTTGATGATGCTTATGAGTTGGCTTTCATACTAATGGATATTAAAATTAGAAATCCCCGTATGCGAAAAAAGCTTTTTCCTGTAGCAAAGGATTTGAATACAAAAGAATTAAATTCAAAAAAATTAGAAAAAGAAATTAGGGAAATGGGTCGTATATTTGGAGAAAACCAACTTTATGAAGGAATTGAAAAAGAACTATTAAGACAACTCAAAGACGAAAATTACGCTATTGATTTATGTAATAGATTGTTATTGTACAAAAGCAAATTACATACTGAATATGCTAAATATTTAGCCTCTCTGCCATTCTATTTATACAAAGCTCCAGAATCCAAATTTTTCATAACAAATGACAATCCTGGTTTTAGCCAATTACCGGGAGGGAAAATTGAAGACACCTATTTTAATGACTTTTTAGCATTTAGATTCCCATTAAATCCCAACTGGCTTTTACACATTGACAATAGTTCGAATATTAAATATGAAAAATCATCTACCAAGAAGATAATATTTGACGAGCTTAAAATTGAATTTGTTGATTATGTAAATCTAAAGTGCTTAGAAAACTGCAATGAATATATTCTTTCAAATAATAAAAAAACACTTTGCGAAATAAAGGATATAGATACTAAATCATATGATAAATTTAACGCAACAAAACCTTCGAAATAGTATTAATAGTCCCACACTTAACGAGTCCCTCCTCGTCTTCGTTAGCAACGAAGATGCTTGAGCAGTACGTTTGAAACGCAAAAAACACTCAAAAAAAACTTTGCAATGAAGAACCGAAGCTTCCAATCTAAACCCAATAGTAGCGGTTATACCATTTGCGGCGCAGGCCTTTCAGCGTTGGCAAAAACGGAACGGATTGCGCAGTATTTTCCTGTTTAGCCTTCGGAGATATTGCACATTCAAAGCTTCGCAATGAATTACAGCAAAACGCTTTTTCAGTATTATTTATTGTTATGATATATAAAGCGTCGAACACTCGAAATAGATTTGTCGTACTGAAGTGCGAGACTTCATCAATCTGTAAAAGCATATTTAAACAAACCTACCCTACTACCTTAAATGTAGTTCTTCTGTTTTGTTGATGTGCTTCTTCGGCACATTCAATTCCATCTTCACAGTTATTAATTAGTTGGCTTTCACCATAACCTTTTGATGATAATCTATCTGCAGCTATACCTTTTGAATTTAAATATTGAATAACAGCATTAGCCCGTTTTGAAGAAAGATCCAAGTTGTATTTATCTTCTCCGCGGCTATCTGTATGTGCTCCAATTTCAATTTTTATAGTAGGGTTTTCAAATAGTAAAATTGCCAGTTCATCTAACACAGCGGCTGCATCAGTTCTTATATCCCATTTATTTAAGTCGTAGTAAATATTGTCAATTGTAACTTCTTTGTTTGTAAAAATTTTATCAAGCACCAAAGTTACCGTTGCAACAAGTGTATCTAAATCTGTTTTTTGTTTGGTAGAGATGGTTAAAGATTCTTTAAAATAGTTAGGTAAAGATGCGGTTATTCTATAGTCGCTATTTGAGGGCAACTCTTTTACAAACTTGCCATCTTTATTTGTAATTAATCGTTCATTAAAATTAATCTTACTGTTTTCTGAACTAATTTGAACAGAAACCTTAGCCGCCGTAGTATTATTATCTGTTACCGAAGCAGGGTCATCTTCATTTAAATAGGTTTTAGTAAAAACAGTACCATCAACAATAAAAACAGTTTGTTTCGGCTTTTCAATTACAGTTTCAGGTTTTTCTTCAATTACAACAGGCGGTTCTTCTATTTCTAACAAATCAAAACTATAAATATCATCGCTGCCAAAACCGCCTTTTCTGGCAGAACTAAAATAACCACGTCCTAAAAATTTCTTTGTTGGTTGTGGTTTTGCTTGCTTGTCAAAAATAAGCGCAAAATCATCTGCCCCGGAGTTTATTGGACTTTTTAAGTTGTTAACTCCCTCAAACGACAGGCCACTTTTATCAGCTGGTTTTGCCACAAAAACATCTAAGCCGCCCATACCAATATGTCCGTTTGAAGCAAAATACAAATCACCATTTTTATGTATATAAGGAAAGCCTTCATATCCATCTGTATTAATTTCGGGCCCTAAGTTTTGCGGATAGCTCCATATATTATCTTCATCTAACTGCGATAAATAAATATCTTTTTCGCCATATCCTTCTAAGGCATCCGAAGAAAAATACAACCGCTTACCATTAGGCGACAAGCAAGGCTGGCCAACATTTACAGAGTCGGTAAAAAGCACCAATCGTTCTGCTTCACCCCAAAAGCCATCTGTTTTGTTAGCTGTATAAATTTGGCAAAAATTTTGAGTGAAGTTATCATCAACGCATCTTGTAAAAAAAATAGTATTATAATCATTTGTAAAACAAGCCGTACCTTCATTAAATGGCGTGTTTATAGTTTCTTCCATTTTTTTAGGAGCTTCAAAACGGTTTTTTTGTTTTTTAAATTTTGCTTTGTAAATATTTGAAAATCCTTCGCCCGTCCAGCCATAGTTTTCTGTTTCTTCCGCTAACTTTCTTGCCGAGGAAAAAACCAAATAATTTTTGCCCAGCAAAACAGGTGCATAATCGGAGTAAACTGTATTAATACTATCTAAAGTACTTATTTCATAAGGTGATGTTTCGTTTTGCCATTCGGTAGCCAACTTGCAGCTATTAATTAAGCGGGTGGCGCGGCTTCTGTCTAATGGATTATTACGAGCATAAATATCGAAAATTTTAAATGCTTCTTCGTATTGCTCTGTTTGCATTAGCATTAAACCATACTTTAAACTTACGGTTGGGTCTAAAGCATATTCCATTGCTATATAATACCAACTGGCTGCTTGTTTAGGTTGGTTACTTAAACGGTACGATTCACCAATTTTGTAAGCAATTTCTGAACGCTCTAATGGATTGGTGGTTTTGTTGTAATCGTTCTCTAACAAATTTGCGGCAACTGCATATTGCTTGCTAATGTATGCAGTTTGTCCATCTACATAATTAAACCAAGTGCGGCAACCACCAAACATTAAGGTTAACAATAATATAGAGTATAGCGTTACATTGCCTTTCATAATATTAAAACGCTTAAAGGTATTATTATTATGTTGGGGATAAAAATAGTATTTACAAATTGTTAGCTAAACTAATATGTAGTAAAGGGTTAAACGAATTTGACAAACAATGGATTTATTAAAAGTTGATAAAACTGTTGCTCAGCGATCTCGTCTATTTTTTTGGGATGGACAGCGGATATTTTATTCCGTTGCTCTCCATAAAATTCCGCTATGACGTTTGTTCGGTTTTTCCTTTTTTTCATTAAAATGATAATAGAACCAACTAAATAATGAAATTAAATTAACCATAAAACTATTTAAAATATTTTGCATATTGCTAAAGCCATAAAAATGCAGCTAAAGTAGCAGTTAAAACCATTAAAAATTTTAATTAATAAACCATTATCTTTACTGAATGAATTGGAATGATTATATAATTTCTAATGATAAAATATTGTTGGGAAAACCAACTATAAAAGGAACCAGAATTTCCGTTGAACATATTATTTCTTTAAAAGTAAATGGCTGGACGGAACAGCAAATTTTAGAAAACTATCCCACACTAACATCAGAATCGCTAAATGCAGTTTTTGGTTATGTTCAAGATTGTATTAAAGACAATCTTCTTTATTCTAATGCTTCCACATAAAAATGCAATTTGAGATTTTTAGCAAACGAAAACATTCCTATTGCAAGCATATTGAATTTAAGATCAATTGGTTTGGATGTATTTTCAATAATTGAAAATACTCCTGGTATTTCTGATTCTGATGTAATGGAATTAGCTATTAAAGAAAACAGAACAATAATAACTTATGATAGTGACTATGGAGAATTAGTATTCAAATTAGGCTATAAGCCAAAAGCTGGAATTATATATTTAAGAATACAACCAGAGCATCCATTACATTGTGCTGAAATGATCTTAAATATAACTAAAAAGCTTAGCATTAATTTCAGAAACAAATTGACGATAATGGTATTCGGCAAAAGCGCTACTAAATAGTAACTGAAACCACAACATCAATCCAACGAGCAAGAAAAGGCTTGTATATTTTCAATCCATTCCCCAAATCAACCATCTTTTTGTTAAATGAGGATGAGAATTACCGCTCCTCCCAAACCAACTTATCCTGCTATTTCAACAACATTTACTCTTTAGGGATTCCAGCTGGCACAGGGCCTTTATCTTCAAACAAAGGCATTGGAATTGGCGCTTCGTCTTGAGTTTGATGAAATACTTTTTCTACATATTTCCACATTCCTTTTTTAAATTCTAGAGCTTCGTAGCTGCCATCGGGCACATACATTGGGTACATACCAAAACTTTTACCATCTTCTGGTATAAGGTGGTCGTAAACAATCATATCTAAAACATCATCGTAATTAATACTTACGGCAGCTTCTTTTTTATATTCTAAAATTAAACGACTTACAGTTGTATTTTCTTCTTTCGATTGAATTATTGGTGCGCCCATTTTTATATCTCCATCATCAAAATAAAGTACGTCTAGTATTTTTTTAGTACTTAAAAAACTGCCGCCATCCCAACCGAAAAGCATGTAGTAATTTCTTTTTTTATGACGTACTTTGGTTATGTTGTAATAAATAGCACCGTACCATTTTTTTGGTTCTATTACTGCATTTCTTATATCTTCAATTGCTGTTTTATTTTGAAAAAACGGAATAATATCGTTACTTTCATTGTTAAGTTGAATAGTGCCGAAGTAACGGTTTTCACCATTATCTAATTTTACAAACCAGGTTAATAGCCTAAAAGTACTATCGGGTGCATAAGCTTTGGCAATATATTCTAAGTTATTAAATGGATAGCTAAAGCTGCCTGGCTCACGCAAAGCTTTTACTAATAATGGAATTGTTTTTTTATTGGCTGCCAAACGATCTTCTGCAGTTATTTTATTCTGTAAATCGGGCGCATAAGTTGCAATGCTATCTTCCCAAAACTCAATTTTATTGTACGGTTTTTCTTGTATAGCAATACCAACATTATCTTGGTCGACCAATGATGGTGGTTGCGCAAATGCTAAACAAGTTATTAATATTAGGCTACTAACATAAATTATTTTGGTAAAAGCGATTGATACTTTCATGGTTTTGATAACGGTTAAACCTTTATAAATTGTATATTTTGGATAGATAAATTTATGTTTCGTTTAACGTTTGCAGTAGTTTTTTAATGTTAAATCATACCAAAATTAACAGCATTAGCAGTAGAATAATTAAAGCTTATCAAAAACATTGCTTTCAATGATACCCTGGGCTTCTTCAATTATTTCTTCATTGGTTTTACCGGCTCTGTTAATGGGTTTGTAGGCTGCAACATTGAGGTTTATAAAAAAGCCCATTGGCCTAAGTTTGTATTGTGTAAGTCGCCAAAAACCATCAATAGTTACGGGTATAACTACGGCATCGGGCATAGCTTCTAACATTTGTAAAAGTCCGGTGGTTTTAAATGGTTGCAAATTTCCATCTCTGCTGCGGGTGCCTTCTGGAAATATTACGCCAGCTCTATTATGTTTATTTAAATAGACACAAAAGTTTCTAATTTTTTCAACTGCTTCTGCCGGTTTATTTCTTTCAATGTATATGGAACCTCCGTTTCTAATATTGTAAGAAACACTTGGTATGCCAGCTGCTAAACTTTTTTTTGAAATAAACTTAGGATGCCATTGCCGCAATAGCCAAATAATAGCTGGTATATCAAACATACTTTGGTGATTGCTTATTACAATAGTAGGTTTATTATAATTGCATTTACCTGCATTGTTGTTAAATTTTATTGGGCTTGCCAGCCACCATTTGTTTAGGTTTAAAAACAAAACCATTAAAGTTACAACTGCATTATGCGCACGGTAACCTATGCGCAAGGCAATTACCTGCAGCACGTGAAACACACACAATATTAGGCCAAACGATAAAAGGTATGGCACAGAAGGTATCCAAAGCAAAAACTTTTTCACGTTATAAAAATAACAAATTCAAACCTATAATTGCTCAATAAAGTGCAAAGTTTTTTGGGCAGTTGCTTGCCAGGTAAATTGTTGCGCTTGTTTTTTTAGTATTAATTTTTGTTCGCCGCTTAGTGGTTTTTCTATAATTTCCTTCATTTTTTGGCATAATGCTTCTGCATCGGTTGCTTCAAAATAAAGAGCTTTGTTTTCGGCTACTTCTTTTAAGCTGCCAATATTTGAGCAAATAACGGGGCAGGCAAATCGCATCGCTTCTACTATAGGTATACCAAAACCTTCGTAAAAAGATGGATAGATAAAAGCTGTTGCATTTTTTAGCAATTCTATTTTTTCAGCCTCGGTAACATAACCCGTACAAATAATATTTTTTTGGTAAGATGATTTTGCGATAGCAGTTTTAATACTTTTATACTTCCAACCCCAACCACCTGCTAATATCAAATTAAAGTTTTTGTTGTTATAGTTTTCTTTAAACAACTCAAAAGCTTTTATTAAAGTGCTTATGTTTTTACGAGGTTCTAAAGTACCAACATATAAAAAATAAGGTTTTTCTGTTTTAATTTGAGATCGTTCTTTATTTAAAAATTGGTCGTCTTTTAATGGGCAACCTAAATGTGTAAATTGTATTTTATTTTTTGTAAAAGGAAATTTTTTAATAATTTCAGTTTTAGTAAAATTGGTATTAGTTAGTATTAGTGATGTTTTTTTTAAGATGCCTTTTAACAATAAGCGGTGCGCCCAAACGCTTGCTTTTGGATGCCATTTTGGGTAAAGCACCGGCGATATATCATGAATAAAAGTTACACGCTTTATATTTTGTGCTAACTTATATGGACCAAAGTGAGCTAATTCTACAACTACATCAGGTTTTAACTGTTTTATTTTTTTTGGTATGATGGAAAACTGCCGCCAACGTTGGTGTAATGGTATGTGCTTATTAATTGGCACCTCAATTTCTATTATATTTTTAAACAGTTTTTTAGCTTTTGGCCTTACTACATATAGTTGATGTTCAGTTGCTAATTTATCTAAAGCAGTAAGCAAACCTGCGCAATAGTAATGTATGCCAGCTTTTTGTGTATCTAAAGCATCTGCCAAAAAAACAATTTTCATTTGGTGTTAAACTGGTTTACTAAGTTTTTGTATAAATTAAAGTAAGCCTGATGAGAAGCTGTTAAATGAAATTTTTTTAATGGTTTATACTGCCATTCATTATTATAAGCACTTTTTACTGCTTTTATTAGAGCTTCAGAGCTTAAATTTTCCATTTCAATATACTGGCCGCTTACAACTTCTGTTAATGCACCTTTTTGTGATGAAATTATAGGTACGCCCAATGCTACACATTCAGCTGCAGCAAAACAAAAACCTTCGCTGTATGATGGAATTAAAGCGCAGTCTGCAGTTTTCAGCTGCTTACTTAAATCATTTTGTGTTAAATTATGATGCAAGGTTATGTATTGCTCTAATTTATACTGTTTAATTAAATGAAGTATTTTATTAAAAAATGATTCAGGAGTTTTGGGTATTATTAGTATTAGTTTGCTATTTGCAAATTCTGTTTTAAGGGTTTTGGCTGCTTTTAAAATAATATCTAAGCCTTTTGAAATTCCTAAGCGACCAAAATAACACATTGTAAATGTTGATTTGGGCTCACTTTGTATAATTTTAGTTTCCGTTAAATATTTTGCCTCTTCTAGTCCATTATAAATTGTAACTGTTTTGCTTGGGTCAACTCCTGCTTCAATTAACTTGTTTTGTGTAAAATTACTAACAGCTATAAATTTTTGAAATGGTAGCTTAATAATAGCTTTTTCAAATAAGTAGTGCAGCCACTTACTTAAATAAGTCATAAATGGTAACTCAAACCATAGTTTGCCCCATACTTCATGAAAGGTGATAATTGCTTTTTTTCTTCTTAACAAAGCACCAAAAAAAGCAGGAATGGCTGCATTGTAAGAAGTTGTGTGTATAAGCTCTACATTTTTTGAATGTTTTATAACAGGTAAAATTGCCAATAAAGTAAATAAATAACGGTTTAAATAAGTATATCTATAAATGGTAATATTGTTTAAATGTTCCACTTTTGGTAAAGCCGTATTAAGCCTGGTTGTAACTAATTTTATTTGGTGGCCTTTGGCAGCCAACTGTTCTATTAAGCCTTTAAACAACGTTTCTACACCGCCTACATTGGGGTAATAGTTTTCTAATACAAATAAAATTTGCATAATTAATTTGCCTCTAAATCCCTTTTTAACTCTGTTAGTTGTTTTTGCTTATCATCCAACTCTTTACTTTCAATAGCTTGCTTTCTTATTAACATTGTAATTTTTGCTTCTAACCTTTCAATAGATGAAGAAAGATAAAACACTAATAAAAAAAGCATGCCTAATGCTACAAATATTATAGCATTAATATTACTTTTAAAACCGAGAATTTTTGCGATACTATCAGAAATTTCATTAGGTATTATTGCTAATACCATTGTTACTATCCAAAATATAAACCAAATAATTGTGCTAGCTACTGTTCTTCTCTTCCTTGAGTATTGTAATCCTGTTCTTACTAAAAAGAAAAGACTAAAAAGTGGTACTAACCACTGATATATTTCTAATTCAATCAATTTAATGGCAATTTATTGTAAAGTGTCTTAAGTTATACAGTTATTACTGTATAATATCGGTGTAAAGTTATATTTTTGTTTTTATGTGCGTAACTAATTTTTCTAAAATTGGTCTAAATATAGTTATTTTGATGCAGGCCATAAAAAAAATAGTTTGAAACAATTATACAATTTACTACTCGTAATTTTTTCTGTTTTTTGGATTTTATTCGTTTTTGGAGATTATTTTCAAAAACATCCACTATATTACTATGCAGTTGATAATTTCAGATATTTTGCATTAACCGGTTTTTATATTTTTTTTACAATATGTGTGTGTTTGTTTGTTAATGTAAATATGCAAAAAATAATTACTGGTAAACAGAAAGTCAAAAAAAATAGAGCGCGAAAGAAAATTGCTGCTGCTCACGTAACCAAAGATATTACAGAAAACCATAAAACTGTAAAATTTAAACTAATAAGCTGGTTAGGCATATTTGTTACCATTTTTTTACTTATGTGCATTAGCCTTATTGCCTACATTGTAAAGGTTAATGAGGTTAATATGCTCATAAACAAAGTTGAATTAATACACAATTTTTCTTTTGGCAACATTTTATTCTTTTCAGGAAGAGTGCTAACTGTAAGCGCCGCCACATTTTTTGTAATGCTTACCTGTAGGGTTTTAGGTAATTGGTTTTGCGATTTATTTGGTTTAAATTTTAAAAATACCGCCTCTTTTGTTGTTGAAATGGCTACTGGTATTATGTTAGTTACTACTATACTATTTGTGTTAGGTTTGGTTAGTATGCTAAATTGGTTTGCAGTAGCTGCTGTATTTTTGATAATAATTTTTTTACGCTGGAAAAAAACATTAAGCTTTTTAAAAGCATTAGTAAAACCAATTGCAATACCCAAAGAATTAAATTGGTTAGGTGCAATTGGTATTAGTGCGTTATTAATAATTACAGCAATAAATTTCAACCAGTTATTGCGCCCAATACCTACAGGTTACGATGCTTTAACATTATATATAAACCTGCCATCGCTTATTAGCACACATGGTTCGTTAGTGCAAGGCTATCAACCGCATAATTGGTCGTTGTTTATGGCATTAGGTTATGTGCTTTTTAATATGACGGAAGTAGCGCTTTGCTTATCTGCTCTAGGTGGTATTTTTACATTATTTGCCATGTTTTATGTAGGCAAATGGTTAAACATTAATATTAACTACTTATTGATAGGCTTAGCTGCCTTTTATATAACACCCAGTATTGTTCATCAATCTAGTAAAGAATTAAAAGTAGATTTGGGCTTGTTGTTTATTCAATTAAGCATAATAATCACATTTATATATTGGTATTTTAGCAACATCAATACAGATAATAAAAATGAAGATCACCGTGTATCAAATTTTTCTTTTGGTTTTTTACAAAAACTTCATAACAATAAGTTGTTTAAAAAAATTAGAGCATCAAACAACAAATACTTAATTTTAATGGGTATGCTTACGGGTTATTCTGTAGGTATAAAAATTACATCTTACTTTATTGCATTAGCTTTGGTAGCAGGTATTTGGCTTATAAAAAAAGGTAAGTTTGGTTATTTGGCCATATTTTTCTTTTCTTTTTCATTATCTTTATTTATAAAAGCAGATGCTATTAGTGGATTAAGAGAATATCATTTAAGTGCAGATTTGGTTAAATACGTTTGCCTTGCCTTAAGTTTAGTTTTTCTTGCTGTAGCCTTTGTAAAAGAGCGAGATTTATTTACGCATAAACTGCGCAGTTCAATTATATATGGTAGTGTTGCCTTACTTTCTTTTTTTCCCTGGTTAGGCAAAAGTTATCTCGAAACTAAATCAACTAATATAATGGTACTTATTAATGGCAAGCAAATTGGTCCTGCTATTACCGTTGAAGCATTAGACAGAAATTGGAAAAAAATTAAAGGCAAAAAATAAAGTGAAGCAATTGCAAGTTATACGTTTTTTTACCATACTTAGCTGTTTTACGGTATTGTTATTATGTGCTCATAATAGTTTGGCTCAGGTTAATGCCGATAAAAAATCTGATACAGAGGTTCAAAGAGAACGACAATTAATTAGAGAAGAAATACAGCGCTATTTTGGCTATGAAACATTACCAATCAGGTATCTTTCTTTACCCTACGACTCATCTGTAAACAGCAACATTGAATCTTACTATGTTGAAATAGGTTTTTTACTATTAATGTTTATTCCTATTGTTTTAATGTTAGGTTTCCGAAAAAAGCCTGTTTATGGCATTATTATAATGTTGCTGACACTTCTACTGGCACTAATATCTACCGCAAACGGTACTTTATTAAAAAATAAATTAACAAGAATTTCTCTTTCTTCCGATCCTGCTTGGTTAAATAATTTTGATAAAGATTATGTTGGTGGCCCGGTTGATAATATTATTGTTTCCCTATACAAAATAAGCTACAATTTATATCAACCAATAGATAAATTTTTACTTCAATATAGTGGAAATTTTGATCATATTACCTATCCTATTTTAGTATTGTTATTTTTATTAGGATCTTTTTTATTAGATAAATACCTTAACTCAAAAAGAGAGTTAGTTAAACTTATAGGGATGTCGGCTCTTATTTTTGCCTTCCTTTGGCTGGCATTTTCTGCTGGTATTATTTGGTATGGTTACTTGGTTATTAGCCTGCTTTTTTTGTTTTTGTTTGCTTATTTTTCGAAAAATACTAAAAAAGGAATTTCTAAAATTTTTAATTATGCCTTTATATCAATTGTGATAATTTGGTTAGGAGCTGCTTTTACTTTACGAATTTCAAATATTTATCAAATAGACAAATCTGCTGGTGTACATATTTTTGATGCGCCAATAGTAAAATATCAAATTGGAGCTATTGAAGAAAATGGTAAACGATTTAGCCAGGAAAATTTAATACAAAATTATTTTCCAGGTTTAGACCAAGCCTTAAAAGGCATAAATAAAAACGATAATTTAGTTTATAGTGTTGGTACGATGTTTCCCTACTTCATCAAAAAAAATAACCAACGCTTGTTAAACGACAACCTATTGGCACTTTTTCAAGTAATATTAAATAAATATGACAATGATAAAGTAACGGTAACTAAAGTACTTAAAGCTTACGGGTTTAGATACATTCTTATAAATTTAAAACTTTACAGGGTTGATAAAACTCCAGAAAAATCGGTACAACAGAAATATAAAAATTTTATGAATTATGTGTATAATAACAAAGAACTTAATTTAATAGCTACTGATAGAATAATTGAAACCGAAAGAGGATTAGAATATGGCTTATTTAGTAATGAAATAAAAACCGAAGGTAGCTACGCCATTTTTAAAATAAATTAAAAAAATTGCACAACAAGGGCGTTTATATAATAATACCAGCTAAAGATGAGGGCAATAGAATTGCCGGTGTACTGCATCAAATTTTAAATGCAGGCTATAGCAATATTATTGTTGTAAACGATGGTAGTAAAGATAATACAACCGATGTAGCAAAAAAATTTGGAGTTTGTATAGTAAATCATTTAATAAACCTTGGGGCTGGGGCTGCTACTCAAACTGGTATTGAGTATGCCCTGCAAAAAAATGCTGAAATAATTGTTACTATTGATGCAGATCACCAGCATATGCCTGCAGATATTAAAAGTTTAATAGATTTATTAATTAACAAACAAGTTGATATAGTAATTGGAAGTCGCTTTTTGAAGAAAACCAATAAGATACCTGCAACCAGAATTTTTTATAACAAAATTGCTAATGTTATTACTTACTTTGTAACTGGTGTGCGTGTAACAGATAGCCAAAGCGGAATGAAAGCTTTTACCGCCGATTTCGCCAAAAAATCTAAACTAAATTTTAATGGCTTTGAGTTTAGTGTTGAAATGATTCGAAATATAAAAGTAAACAACGCCAAGTTTTTAGAAAGCCCTATTGATGTGATATATACTAAAGATACTTTAAGCAAAGGCCAAAATTTGCTTACCGGCATAAAAATGTTGCGTAAAATACTTTGGATGAACCGTTGGTAAAAATCAAATTATTTTTGAGGTATGACGCGTTTTGAAAAAAACTTGAGGTTTTATGTAGGTAACACTTTAGGTAATTCTACCATTCTATTTTTTTTAAATAAGTATAGAAATTTCGGTGAAGGAAATATTATTAGCTCAAAAACTCAACTATGTGTAGAAGGTTTTCAGCGGTCGGGTAACTCTTATTTTATTAATTTTTTTAAGATGGTAAATGTAGATGTTCAAGTAGCACATCATTATCATTCGGCGGTTCAAATAATTAAAGCGGTAACACAACAAACTCCGGTTGTATTACTAATTCGGGAGCCCAAAGATGCAATTGCTTCTTTAATAACTTGGGATAATCGTTTAAATATTGGAACTGCTCTTGCCTCTTATATTCAGTTTTATAATAAAGTGCTTCCTGTAAAGCAGCATTGTTTAATAGTACATTTTGAAACTCTTGTAAAAGGTATTGACCCTATTATTGAAGATATAAACAAACGTTTTGAAACTACTTTTTTAAGCACCAATTTTTCTGTTGAACATCATACATTATTGTTAAAAGAAGGAGAATATCTTCATAATGATTTGCAAACCTCACCTTATCCTAATCAATTAAAAGCAGCACAAAATAATGCTAACCGCTTAAAGGTACAACAACATCGCAGTTACAAAAAAGCCTTTGAGTTATATCATAAATTCTAACTTCTTTATATTTTAAGATCAATATAAGATTTGATAGCTTCCAATTCTTGTGGTTCAAACCATTTCATATTCTCAATTTTTTTAAACCAAGTTATTTGTCGTTTTGCATACCTCCTTGTGTTTTGTTTTATCAAAGCTACAGCTTGCTCTTTGTTTAATTTCCCATCTAAATATTCAAACAATTCGGTATAGCCAACTGTTTGTAATGCCTTTAAATGTTTGTAATTGTATAAACTTTCTACTTCAGCCAGTAAACCACTTTCCATCATAATATCCACTCTACAATTTATACGTTCGTATAGCAAATTTCTATCAATATTTAAGCCTATATAAACACTATCAAAAAACCTTGGTTTCGGTTGTTTTTTTAAAAATGATGAGTAGGATTTACCAGTACATTTAATAACCTCTAAAGCCCTAATTAATCTTTGTGGATTGTTTTTATCTACTATTTCATAATAGTGCGGATCATTTATTTCTAGTTTTTTTTGAAGTGCCTTAATTCCATCTTTCAAAAAAAAAGTTTTTAAGTTGTTTCTAATTTTTTCATCTATTTTAGGTAGCGCATCAAAGCCTTCGCAAACAGCTTTAATAAATAAACCCGATCCACCTGCAATTATAACAGGCTTTGAGTTTTTTTTATACCAACCATTTAACAGTTGAAGTACCTCTTTTTCATAGCTTCCACTACTGTATTCATCTGTAATGCTTAAATTATTTATGAAATGATGTTTTATAATTGAAAGCTCATTAAAAGATGGCTTTGCAGTACCAATATTCAATTCCTTATAAAATTGCCTAGAGTCAGCTGAAATAATTTCCGTTTTATAATACGTTGCTAATTCGATTGCTAAACTTGTTTTACCTACCGCAGTTGGGCCGCAAACAACAATTAGTTTATTTTTTTTTGTGGTGTTCACTATTTTTACTCTACTAATGTTAAACCTAATTTTTTTGCTTGTGTAAGCATAAAACTATAAGCTTCATTATAATTGTTATTAATTTCACCATCTAAAATAGCTTCTTTTATTGCATTTTTTATTGTACCTACTTCACGAGATGGGCCAATACCAAAACTTTTCATAATTATCTCTCCACTTACAGGTGGTTGAAAATTTCTGATATGATCTTTTTCTTCTACCTCTTTTAACTTAACCCTAACCAGTTCAAAATTTCTCAAATATCGTTTTTGTTTCCATTCATTTTTAGTGGTAATATCTGCATCGCAGAGCTGCATTAACTTATCTATCTCATCTCCAGCATCAAACAATAATCTCCTTACAGCCGACTCTGTTACTTCTTCTTTTGCTAAAACTATTGGTCTTAAATGTAAGGCTACCAGCTTTTGCACAAACTTCATTTTAGCATCTAACGGCAACCTTAAGCGTTTAAAAATTTTAGGTACCATTCTTGCACCAACCACTTCGTGTCCATAAAAAGTCCAGCCGTTAACTTTATCAAAACGTTTGGTATTAGGTTTCGCAATATCGTGCAAAATTGCCGCCCAGCGCAACCACAAATCTTCACTTACTTTACAAACATTATCTAAAACTTCTAAAGTATGTATAAAGTTATCTTTATGGCCTTTCCCGTCAACATAATCTACACCCTTTAGTTTTAGCATTTCGGGCAAAATGTATTGTAATAAGCCTATTTCATCTAACAGATAAAAACCAATTGAAGGTTTATCACATAATATAATTTTATTTAATTCATCAGTAATTCTTTCTTTGCTTAAAATATTTAACCTTTCGCTGTAATCTTTAATAGTTTTTAAGGATAGAGGATCAATTTTAAAATTAAGTTGATTGGCAAAGCGTACCGCCCGTAACATACGCAAAGGGTCATCGTCATAAGTTTGTTTTGGGTCTAAAGGGGTTCTTAACAATTCATTTTTTAAATCTTCAACTCCGTTAAAAGGATCAATTAGTTTACCAAAATGAATAGCATTTATACAAACCGCCATTGCATTTATTGTAAAATCTCGTCTATTTTGATCGTCTTCTAATGTTCCATCTTCAACTATCGGCTTTCTAGAATTTCTTTGGTATGATTCTTTTCTGGCTCCTACCAACTCAATATCAATATTATTAATTCTAAGACTTGCAGTACCAAAATTTTTAAAAACAGTAACCTTTGCATTTACAGCATTGCCTACTGCTTTTGCAAGTTCAATTCCACTACCTACGCATACAATATCAATATCGTACTTAAATGGCCTGTTTAACAGCTTGTCTCTAACATAGCCGCCAACTATATAACAAGGGTAATTTAATAAATCGGCTTGTTTACCAATTGTTTCTAAAAGCTCAATATGTGGTTTTCTAATTAACTTCAAAGGGTTTTCCTTTTTTTACAAAAATAAACCAATAATATTTTAAAATAGTTTTTACAATTAAATTACTATAAAAAAAGAACCCGTTTGGAATTTTAGCTCCAAACGGGTTCTGTATGTTTATTGTTTATTTTATTAGTTACTATTTAATAAACAGTTTTTGATAATCTGAATTAAACTTGTTATTTAAGTAAATCAAGAACATTCCTGTTTCAAGGGTCGACTTATCAATTTCAATAGTATTAATACCATTGATGCTGGTAACTTTGCCATTCGCTCTTATTCTGCCTGCTACGTCAACTAAGCTATAATCAACACGCTCTTCAACAGTATTAGTAAAGCTAACTTTAACAAGGTCGCCATAGCTAATTACAGATACAATTTCGAAACCTTCTATTTTTAATTCTTCTTCTTCTACCGTTTCTTCTGCTGCTTCTTCAGTTGTTGTTTCTACAACAGTTTCTTCTGGTAACTCAACTTCTGGTATTGTTACTGTTATCACTTCTGGTAATACAGAAATATTAACTCTTGCTGTTTCACAGTTGCCACCGTTATCGCAAGCAATGTAATCAACTCTGTCGTTACCAATAAAGCCTGCATTAGCGGTATAAACTAAAGCATTATCTACAATATCAACATTACCATTTAAAGCTGGCGTTACCGCCACTATGGTAAGTGGTGTATTGCTCGGATTTAAATCGTTGTTTAATACATCAATTGTTGTTGCTGCTGTTGCATAAGTAGAAACAAGATCATCATATAGTGTTGGTAAAGTTCGTAATACTTCTTCTACAACTATATCAACCTTAGCTGTTCCACATTGGCCTTTATCATCACAAGTGGTATAGCTAAAGGCATCTAAACCTACATAATGTTGGTTTGGATAGTAAGTAATCGTGCCATCTAAATTAACTCTGGTTGAACCATATACCGCTTCTGCTGCAATTGTAATTTCTTCCCAATTGTACTCGCTATCATCATTTGACAGTACACTTATAGTAATACTTTCTTCTTGTAAGGTAACTGCTTCGTCATTTCTAACTAATACACCTCCACAACCTTCTACATCTACATAAACATAAGCTATGTCGCTATTGCCACTACTATCTTCACCAAATACTTCTACAGTATCAGTACCTGTTAAGCCTGGTAATGGTATGTAAGTGAAACAGTTTGGTGGAGTAATGGTAATACTACATTCAAACAAGGTTTCAATTTCTGTTATTGATGCACCTGGTACAGCGCAGAAATCAACACAAATTTCAACTGGGGTAATTGGTGAAGTACAAGCCGTATAAATGTTTTCACATTCTGTTGTTACTTGTACATCTACTGTTATTACACCTGTGCTGCAGTTACCGCAATCGTTACATATTTCGTAAACAATTTGATCGCTTCCTCCAAAACCTGCATCGGCCTGGTATTGAACTTCTCCATTTACAATCATTGCTCCACCGTTTGATGGGCCTGAAACAATATTAGTTAAAGTAATACCTGCGTTGCAAGAATCGTTTGCTAAATCATTAGCAAGTGGATTAACAACACCATAACCATTATCGTTAGTTACAATAGCATCGTTATTAGCTATTGGTGTGCCACAGCCTACGTTAATGTTAATTATTATTTGATCTGTTAATACTGGCGAACCATCATCACAAACAGTAATGGTAACTTGATCTAAACCTTCTTGTAATGGTAAGGCCACATAAACAAAGCATAATTCGTTTACTTCATTAATGTTACAGTTAGATAAAGTTTCAATATCACAGATGCTAACATTATCGCCATCAACATCATTCACATCTACACAAATTGTAAATGGTACATAAGGCGCTGCACAGAAATCAGCTCCATTTGCTGGTGATTTTATTACTGGTGGATTGTTTGGCCCAACAGGGTAATCATCACTCGGATCTGTTGGATCGGTACCGTTAGCACACTCTTCTGCATTACTTACTCCACCGTTATCGCAATCTGCTGCGGCTAAGGCTGGGTTACCAACTATGTAAGCGCAAATATCTAAATCGAATTGTGCAACATAAGCACAGTCAATTACTTGTGGATCAACAACATCATCACTCGGATCTGTTGGATCTGTTCCGTTAGCACACTCTTCTGCATTACTTACTCCACCGTTATCGCAATCTGCTGCGGCTAAGGCTGGGTTACCAACTATGTAAGCGCAAATATCTAAATCGAATTGTGCAACATAAGCACAGTCAATTACTGGTGGATCAACAACATCATCACTCGGATCTGTTGGATCTGTTCCGTTAGCACACTCTTCTGCATTACTTACTCCACCGTTATCGCAATCTGCTGCGGCTAAGGCTGGGTTACCAACTATATACGCACAAATATCTAAATCGAATTGTGCAATATAAGCACAGTCAATTACTGGTGGATCAACAACATCATCACTCGGATCTGTTGGATCGGTACCATTCGCACATTCATCACCGTTGCTTACACCACCATTATCGCAATCTGCTGCTAATAATATTGGATTGCCAGCAATTTCTGCACAAATATTTAAACCGTGATCTAAAGCAGCTTGGCAATCATCGCTTGGATCAAATGGATCTTCGCCACGTTTACACTCAATGTAATTACTTACACCTCCATTATCACAATCAGCAAGAGCGATTGGCCCTGTTGGATCGGCTGCTATTAAGGCACATATGTTTAAGCCATTTTCTAAAATGTAATCACAATCAATTACTGGAGTTGGATTATCATCTCTTGGGTCAAATGGATCTCTTCCATCAAAACACTCTGTAATGTTATTAACACCGCCGTTATCGCAATCGCCCAAAGCTAATTCACCTGTCGGATCTGCTGATATTAATATACAAATATTAATACCATTATCCTGATAATAATCACAATCAACTACTGGTGGGAAATCATCACTCGGATCATTTGGATCTGTACCATTAGCACATTCTACTGCATTACTAACGCCACCGTTATCGCAATCTGCTGCTGCTAAAGCTGGGTTACCTGCTATGTAAGCGCAAATGTCTAAGTTATTGGCGGCTACATAAGCGCAGTTAATTACTATTGGACCTCCAATTACATCAATAAAGCCAGGATCATGATCATCTTCATCTCCGTTTTCATTATCGAAAGCGTTATCTGTATATGGCCCATCGTTTGTATTATCTTGATCTGGTGTAGAATCCACATCAGTTTGTGGAACTCCGTTCTCATCAGTTGCAGCAAATATTTCTGCAAAGTTTACAAGTGTACCTGTTGCACTTCCATCTACTAAAAATACTATAGTTCTAGTTGCAGCTGCTCCTGGAGCTAATGCCACATCCAAAGTATAAGTAGCAGTATTATTCGGACCTGCAGTCCAATTAGGATCTGCTAATGTTAAACCTGCTGGAATATAATCTACAATTTGAATATTGTCTGCTGTAATATCTCCTTGGTTAACTACAGAAATATAAAACGTTACCGTGCCACCAACTTGAACTGGGTTTGCTTGTATTGGTGAACGTTGCTTCTTAATTGCCAAGTCAAAACCAGGCCGAGGAGTAACTAACATTACTACTGCTGGATCGTGATCATCTTCATCACCATTAGTATTGTCTATTACGTCATCAGAAACTGGACCATCGTTACCATTAATAGCATCTGGTGTAGAATCTATATCAGTTTGTGGTACTCCATTTTCATCAGTAGCACCTTTAATCTCTGCAAAGTTCACTAAATCGCCATCAGAAGCTGATGCATTAACATTTGCAAATAACTTAACAGTAATACTGCCGCCAGGAACTAATGGCCCAGGAATTGTAGTTACTGCAGAATTTGAAACAAGGCCTGCTGCCCAATTTGCATCTGGTACAAAAGTTAAACCACTCGGTAAGTAATCAATCAATTCAATATTGTAAGCGGTAACATCACCTTGGTTGTAAATAACAACATCATAAGTAATTAAATCGCCTATTGCTACTGTTGCTGATTGGTTAGCTGCCAACGTTTTTTGTAACGCTAAATCAAACTCAAGCTCTTCAATATTTACTACCGCAGGATCACTATCATCCTCATCACCGTTAGTATTGTCTGTAACATCATCTGTAACCGGACCATCATTATTCGGATTATTATCTGGAGTAGAATCTACATCAGTAACTGGATTGCCATTCTCATCTGTAAAGTCTGAAATTTCTGCAAAGTTTGTTACTGAACCCCTACAGCCACCAACATATTGTGTGGTAATAGTAACGGTTGTTGATTGACCTGCTCCTAATGAAGCTGGCAACGTAATAGTTGCTGTGTTATTCACACCTGCTGTCCAGCTACCATCTGCTAAAGTCATACAAGCTGGTAAGTAGTCTACAACTTCGATGTTAGAAGCTGTAGCATCTCCTTGATTGGTTACTGTTATGCTGTAAGATACCAAAGATCCACTACTGATTGTTGATGCTTGACCTGATGCTAATTGCTTAACTAAGGCTAAATCATATTCTGGTTCTTCAATATTTACTACCGCAGGATCACTATCATCTTCATCACCGTTAGTGTTGTCTGTAACATCATCTGTAACTGGACCATCATTATTCGGATTATTATCTGGAGTAGAATCTACATCAGTAACTGGATTGCCATTCTCATCTGTAAAGTCTGAAATTTCTGCAAAGTTTGTTACTGAACCACTACAACCACCAACATATTGTGTGGTAATAGTAACGGTTGTTGATTGACCTGCTCCTAATGAAGCTGGCAACGTAATAGTTGCTGTGTTATTCACACCTGCTGTCCAGCTACCATCTGCTAAAGTCATACAAGCTGGTAAGTAGTCTACAACTTCGATGTTAGAAGCTATAGCATCTCCTTGATTGGTTACTGTTATGCTGTAAGATACCAAAGATCCACTACTGATTGTTGATGCTTGACCTGCTGCTAATTGCTTAACTAAGGCTAAATCATATTCTGGTTCTTCAATGTTTACTACCGCAGGATCACTATCATCTTCATCTCCATTTGTATTGTCAGTTACGTTATCAGTTACCGGACCATCGTTATTTGGATCATTATCTGGTGTAGAATCAATATCTGTTACAGGATTACCATTCTCATCAGTAGCATCTGATATTTCTGCAAAGTTTGTTACCGAACCACTACAGCCACCTACATATTGTGTTGTAATTGGTACTGTAACTATTTGACCAGGAACTATTGGACCAGGCACAACTACTGTTGCAGTATTATTTGCTCCTGCTGTCCAATTACCATCTGCTAATTCCATACAAGCTGGTAAATAATCTGTAATTTCAATGTTAGATGCTGCAACTCCACCTTGGTTAGCTATAGTAATATTGTAAGTTACTAATTCGCCTGTGGTTATTGTAGATGATTGATCTGAAGCCAATAACTTAACTAATGCTAAATCAAAATCTGGTTCTACAATTTCTTCAATCTCCACAACTGCTGGATCATGATCATCCTCATCACCGTTAGTATTGTCCGTAACATTATCTGTAACCGGACCATCATTATTCGGATTATTATCTGGAGTAGAATCTACATCAGTAACTGGATTGCCATTCTCATCTGTAAAGTCTGAAATTTCTGCAAAGTTTGTTACTGAACCACTACAACCACCAACATATTGTGTGGTAATAGTAACGGTTGTTGATTGACCTGCTCCTAATGAAGCTGGCAACGTAATAGTTGCTGTGTTATTCACACCTGCTGTCCAGCTACCATCTGCTAAAGTCATACAAGCTGGTAAGTAGTCTACAACTTCGATGTTAGAAGCTGTAGCATCTCCTTGATTAGTTACTGTTATGCTGTAAGATACCAAAGATCCACTACTGATTGTTGATGCTTGACCTGCTGCTAATTGCTTAACTAAGGCTAAATCATATTCTGGTTCTTCAATATTTACTACCGCAGGATCACTATCATCTTCATCACCATTTGTATTGTCAGTTACGTTATCAGTTACCGGACCATCATTATTTGGATCATTATCTGGTGTAGAATCAATATCTGTTACAGGATTACCATTCTCGTCAGTAGCATCTGATATTTCTGCAAAGTTTGTTACCGAACCACTACAGCCACCTACATATTGTGTTGTAATTGGTACTGTAACTACTTGACCAGGAACTATTGGACCAGGCACAACTACTGTTGCAGTATTATTTGCTCCTGCTGTCCAATTACCATCTGCTAATTCCATACAAGCTGGCAAATAATCTGTAATTTCAATGTTAGATGCTGCAACTCCACCTTGGTTAGCTATAGTAATATTGTAAGTTACTAATTCGCCTGTAGTTATTGTAGATGATTGATCTGTAGCCAATAATTTAACTAATGCTAAATCAAAATCTGGTTCTACAATTTCTTCAATCTCCACAACTGCTGGATCGTGGTCATCCTCATCTCCGTTAGTATTGTCTGTCACATTATCTGTAACTGGCCCGTCGTTATCTGGGTCATTATCTGGTGTAGAATCAATATCCATTACAGGATCACCATTCTCATCAGTAGCATCTGATATTTCTGCAAAGTTTGTTACTGAACCACTACAGCCACCTACATATTGTGTTGTAACTGGTACCATAATTGATTGACCAGCAGCAATTGGACCAGCGATTATAATTGTTGCAGTATTATTTGCACCTACAGTCCAATTATTATCTGCTAAACTCATGCAAGCTGGTAAGTAATCTGTTATAAGGATATTTGCTGCAGATACTCCACCTTGATTAGCAATTGTAATATTGTATGTTACTAAAGAACCAGCAGATACTGATGAAGATTGTCCTGGAGCAAGAACTTTAGCTAATGCTAAATCAAACTCTGGAGCTACTACATTTACTGTTGCAGGGTCACTATCATCCTCATCCCCGTTAGTATTATCTGTTACGTTATCAGTTACTGGGCCATCGTTATCTGGATCATTATCAGGTGTAGAATCTATATCTGTAACTGGATCTCCATTACCATCCGAAGCCTCTGAAATTTCAGCAACGTTTACTAATGCGCCATTACAAGCTCCATTATACTGTGTGCTAATTGGAATCATAGAAGTTCCACCTGGTAAAATAGGCCCTGGAATATTAATAGTTGCAGTATTATTTGAATCTGCTGTCCAATTGCCATCAACTAAAGTCATACACTCTGGTAAATAGTCAGTTACTTCAATATTGGTAGCTGCAACCAAACCTTGATTTATTATAGAAATATTATAAGTAATGATTGAACCAGAACCTACCGTAGCTACTTGACCTGGCGCTAGTGCTTTTACCAAGGCTAAATCAAATATTCCTGGTGGCGCTAAAGTAAGTGTTGCTGGATCGTGGTCATCTTCATCTGTTGTTGGATTTGAATCACCTGGTGTTCCTGTTCCATTTCCAGTATTGGTGTTGTCTGCCAGACTATCAGGGTCACCACCAGCATCATTATTATCATCACCATCTGGCTGACTATCAACATCTATTTGGCCTAAAGCGTTATCATCATTACTAATTTCAGCATAATTTACTAGACTTGTCCCACTAAAATTTGCATCTATTGTTAACACAACATCAATAGCTGTGTTAGCCCCTGCTGCTAATGCTCCACCTTGAATTGAAATAGGGCCAGTTACTGGACCTGTCCAACCATTTGTATCTGCTGAACTTAATGTCATTCCTGAAGGAATGTAATCAGTTACTTCAAATGAAGTCGCATCTACATTTCCTTGATTTGATACTGTGATAGTATATATTACATCATCACCTGGCGAAAATGGTCCGCCGCTAATTATATCTTTTACTAAAGCTAAATCGAATACTGGTGGTATTATACCAAAATCAATATGCTCGTCATCATCACCATCTGTTGAATCATCGTTACTTGGATCGTAACATTCTGATACACCATCATTACCTGGAGAATCATCATTATCGCCATCGCAACCCGTACCTGCGCCTGTTGAGTTATTACTACCTGCTGGTAAACTAATTGATACACTATAAGTTATGCCATCATCTAGTAAACATAAACCTGTTGTTGGATCTTCTCCACCAAAGGTATAACTTCCATCTGGACCTGTTGTTGTACTTGTTACTGAAGTTACACTACCATCTGAATTACAAGCTAATAACTCTACGGTTACGTCTGGTGCACCATCTGCTGCATCTGCTTGACAGCCATCGTTATCTGAATCAAAGAATACTGTACCTGATATTTGCTCACAAGGTGTTTCATAAATACCAAAGTCAATACTTTCATCATCGTTGCCATCTGTTGCATCATCATCACTTGGATTGTAACACTCCGATACGCCATCATTCCCTGGTGAGTCGTCATTATCACCTGCACAACCCATACCTGCACCTGTACTATTTGTAAAGCCTGCTGGGATGTTACTGATTTGTGCTTGATACGTTACATCAGGATCTAAACATAGATCACCACCTACTGTTGTAGGGCCAAATACGTAAGAACCATCTGCTCCTGTTATTGTACTTCCTACTGAAGTTACTGAACCATCTGCATTACAGGCGAATAGCTCTACTGTTACGCCCGCTACACCATCACCTGGGTCTGCCTGACAACCATCATTGTCAACGTCATTGAAAACAGTACCGGCTACTTGCTCGCAATCTGGTACTATACCGAAATCAATATGCTCGTCCTCGTCTCCATCTGTTGGATCGTCATCACTTGGATCATAACATTCTGATACGCCATCGTTACCTGGAGAATCATCATTATCTCCAGCACAACCCATACCTGCGCCTGTAGAATTACTATTACCTGCTGGTAAACTTATTGATACACTATAACTTGTATTTTCATCTAATAAACATAAACCTGTGGTTGAATCTTCTCCTCCAAAAGTATAGCTACCATCTGGGCCGGTAGTTGTGCTACCTGCTGTACTTACTGAACCATCGGCATTACATGCTAACAATTCTACGGTTACACCTGGTGCGCCATCAGCGGCATCGGCTTGGCAACCATCATTGTCTGCATCGAAGAATACTGTTCCTGATATTTGTTCACAAGGTGTTTCATAAATACCAAAATCAATGTTTTCATCATCATCGCCATCTGTTGGATCGTCATCACTTGGATTGTAACATTCTGATACACCATCGTTACCTGGGGAATCATCATTATCTCCAGCACAACCCATACCTGCGCCTGTACTGTTGGTAAAGCCGGCTGGGATATTACTGATTTGTGTTTGATACCTTACTGCTGGATCTAAACATAAGTTGCCACCTGCTGGAGTATCATTAAAGACATAGCTTCCATCTGCGCCTGTTACTGTGCTGCCTAAAGAAGTTACTGAACCATCGGAATTACATGCAAATAATTCTACGGTTACGCCTGCTACGCCATCACCTGCATCGGCTTGGCAACCATCGTTGTTAATGTCATTGAAAACTACACCAGCTACTTGCTCGCAATCTGGTACTATACCGAAATCAATATGCTCGTCCTCGTCTCTATCTGTTGGATCGTCATCACTTGGATCATAACATTCTGATATGCCATCGTTGCCAGGTGAATCATCATTTTCGCCATCGCAACCTGTGCCTGCACCGGTTGAGTTACTGTTGCCGGCTGGTAAACCGCTTATTGAAATACTATAAGTTATATCAGCATCTAATAAACATAAACCTGTTGTTGGATCTTCTCCGCCAAAAGTATAACTACCATCCGGTCCTGTGGTTGTGCTGCCTGCTGTGGTTATTGAACCATCTGCATTACAAGCTAATAATTCTACCATTATACCTGGTACTCCATCTGCTGCATCGGCTTGACAGCCATCGTTGTCTGCATCGAAAAAGACTACACCGGCTACTTGCTCGCATGGCGTTTCGTAAATTCCAAAGTCTATGTTTTCATCATCATCGCCATCGTCGTTATCATCATCACTTGGATTATAACATTCTGATACACCGTCGTTACCTGGGGAATCATCATCATCGCCAACACAACCTGCGCCTGCTCCTGTGCTATTGGTAAAGCCTGCAGGAATATTACTAATTTGTGTTTGGTACGTTACCGCTGGATCTAAACATAAGTCTCCGCCTTCGGCTGTTGGACCAAATACGTAAGAACCATCTGCACCAGTTACTGTGCTGCCTACCGAACTTACCGAACCATCCGGATTACAAGCAAATAATTCTACGGTTACGCCCGCTACCCCATCGCCTGGATCTGCCTGACAGCCATCGTTGTCAATGTCGTTGAAAACTACACCTGCCACTTGCTCGCATGGGTAAATACCGAAATCAATGTTTTCATCGCCGTCGCCATCGCCTGCGTCATCATCGGTTGGATTGTAACATTCTGATACGCCGTCGTTGCCTGGTGAATCATCTTCGTCACCTGCACAACCTGCGCTGGCATCGCCTGTGCTGTTTAAATAACCTGGTGGTAAACCACTTATTTGGGTTTGATAGGTCATCGCCGGGTCTAAGCATAAGTTATCCGGACCTGCATCTGGACCAAATACGTATGAACCATCTGCACCTGTTGTTGTACTACCTAATACTGTTGTAGTTCCATCTGGATTACATACGGCTAATTCTACTGTTACGCCTGGTACGCCATCGGCTGCATCTGCCTGACAACCATCGTTATTATTATCAAAGAATACTACACCGGCTACTTGTTCACATTCTTCTGGTGGTACTATTCCGAAATCAATATGCTCGTCCTCGTCTCTATCTGTTGGATCGTCATCACTTGGATCATAACATTCTGATACTCCATCGTTGCCAGGTGAATCATCATTTTCACCATCGCAACCTGTGCCTGCACCAGTTGAGTTACTGTTGCCGGCTGGTAAACCGCTTATTGAAATACTATAAGTTATATCAGCATCTAATAAACATAAACCTGTTGTTGGATCTTCTCCGCCAAAAGTATAACTACCATCCGGTCCTGTGGTTGTGCTGCCTGCTGTGGTTATTGAACCATCTGCATTACAAGCTAATAATTCTACCATTATACCTGGTACTCCATCTGCTGCATCGGCTTGACAGCCATCGTTGTCTGCATCGAAAAAGACTACACCGGCTACTTGCTCGCATGGCGTTTCGTAAATTCCAAAGTCTATGTTTTCATCATCATCGCCATCGTCGTTATCATCATCACTTGGATTATAACATTCTGATACACCGTCGTTACCTGGGGAATCATCATCATCGCCAACACAACCTGCGCCTGCTCCTGTGCTATTGGTAAAGCCTGCAGGAATATTACTAATTTGTGTTTGGTACGTTACCGCTGGATCTAAACATAAGTCTCCGCCTTCGGCTGTTGGACCAAATACGTAAGAACCATCTGCACCAGTTACTGTGCTGCCTACCGAACTTACCGAACCATCCGGATTACAAGCAAATAATTCTACGGTTACGCCCGCTACCCCATCGCCTGGATCTGCCTGACAGCCATCGTTGTCAATGTCGTTGAAAACTACACCTGCCACTTGCTCGCATGGGTAAATACCGAAATCAATGTTTTCATCGCCGTCGCCATCGCCTGCGTCATCATCGGTTGGATTGTAACATTCTGATACGCCGTCGTTGCCTGGTGAATCATCTTCGTCACCTGCACAACCTGCGCTGGCATCGCCTGTGCTGTTTAAATAACCTGGTGGTAAACCACTTATTTGGGTTTGATAGGTCATCGCCGGGTCTAAGCATAAGTTATCAGGACCTGCATCTGGACCAAAAACGTATGAACCATCTGCACCTGTTGCGGTACTACCTAATACTGTAGTCGTCCCATCTGGATTACAAACAGCTAATTCTACTGTTACGCCTGGAACACCGTCAGCGGCATCTGCCTGGCAACCATCGTTATCATTATCAAAGAATACTACACCGGCTACTTGTTCACATGGGTAGATAC
>Ga0209187_1000227_pt1 | contig 121857 bp, 112 predicted proteins | sample BantaG_FD_187430 | JGI IMG/M metagenome (GOLD analysis project Ga0209187, IMG submission 187430) | Marine algal microbial communities from Bantry Bay, Ireland - BantryBay_4 metaG (SPAdes) (version 2) | ecosystem: Host-associated > Algae > Red algae > Unclassified | place: Bantry Bay, Ireland...
ATATGTAATTACGCTGTTACTAATAATTAATGAAAAGTTATTTAAATTAAGAAACTAAGTTGACAGTAGTAATTGTATGAGTTAGAAACAACTATTTTAAGCATTTAAAATAATCGAAAGGCTCCAAGCAAGACTCACATTTAAATAATGCTTTGCATGCAGTAGAACCAAACTGACTGATCATAACTGTATCAGTAGACTGGCATTGCGGGCAAGTGACAACTCGTTTGCCGAGGAGTGCTTGTTTGTCTTTCTCCTCAGTGAGTGGAGAAGCAATCCCATATTCTTCAAGCTTCTTTCTTCCGTTTTCGGTAATCCAATCTGTAGTCCATGCCGGAGATAGAACTAACTCTACTTCACACTCGTAACCTACGGCATGGATGGCAGAGCTTATGTCCACAGCAATTGTGTCCATAGCTGGGCAACCTGTGTAGGTCGGTGTTATTTTAATATGGACTTTATCTGCTGTTATTGACACATCTCTAATGATGCCCATATCCATAATCGATAGGACTGGAATCTCTGGGTCAGTGACTGCTGTTAGTGCATCTAAGATGGTATCGTTCTTTATAACTACGAGTCCTTCTACCATTGCATATTAGGATAAGAACGTTGCATAAATTGTAGCTCGCTGAGTATATAGCCCATCTGTTCTGTATGTCTACCATTTTTCCCTTGAGCATATCTTTGCTGTAAGTTTTCAGTCGACATATTAGCTTGCACTAAAGTCTGATTTACAGTATCATAAAATGGTTTTTCTATAGTTTTCAGATCTACACCTATTCCTGCTTCTGCCATTTCTTTTTCGACATCTGTTGGAACAAGTAACTCATTGACGAATGGATATAGATGATTAACGGCCTCTTGTAGTCTGCTGTGACTTTCATCTGTTCCGCCACCTAATCGCTTCATCCATTCCGTAGAGAATCTTAGATGGTACTTACTTTCTTTGATTGACTTAGTCGCTATGGCTGCAATCTGCTCGTCTGTACTTTTCTGTAATCTATCCAATATAAGATGATGGTATACATCGAATAAAAACTGACGTACAATAACATACGCAAAATCAACATTGGTTTGTTCTACTAATATGCTATTTCTATATTCTTTCTCGATTCTTAAGAATGCTAAGCTATCTTCTGTAGTGTCTCCACCTTTTACTTTAGCGGCATACTGCAGCAGATTTCTAACTTCTCCGAATAGATCAAGCGAAATATTAGTCAGTGCAATATCTGTCTCCAAGTTAGGTCCATGACCGCATAGTTCAGATAAGCGATGTCCTAAGATCATCGCGTTATCACTTAGCAGTAATAGGTATTGGAATAATGATTCTTTATCATTCATCATATCAGATTATATATGCTTTAGTTCAATCGGTAATTCGTAGAATGTCGGATGCCTATACACCTTATCTACTGCCGGCTCAAATAGTTCTCCACTATTTTCAGGATTACTTGCCGTGATATCTTTAGATTCTACAACCCATAAGCTGACGCCTTCTTGTCTACGTGTGTATACATCACGGGCATTCTCCATTGCCATCGTCGCATCAGCAGCGTGGAGGCTGCCTGCGTGCCTGTGTTCCAGACCGTTTTTTGATCTTATGAAGATTTCGAATAGGGGCCATTCGGAAGCAGGGGTCGAGGGTTTTTGGGTGTGATTATCTTCTTTCATTGGTATGTTTTAAATAAATGGTTCAAAGGAATAAAGGTGTAAGGGATTAAAGGAATCGCTTACTTAAATATTACTTATTGACTTTTTAATTACTGTTATTTTTTAATGAATTTTGATCTTGCCTTTATTAAATTTAATAACATTGAAGAAATTTGTTGACATCGTTCTATCAATTTATTGGCATCTTGATCTTTTATAAAATTTATTTCTTTTGCTATTTCTAATTGAGTTATTAATTCAGCACATGACCCTTTTGCAATATAGAAATGCTTAATGGCTTGCTTGTGTGTATCTAATTCATCACCTTCAGCTATATTACTCGGTACAGAAACTGCACTACTTGTAATTTGATCTCTGAGTCTAAAGTCTTTTGACAAATCTCCATTTTCTCTAACCAATTTGTATATGTCAACTGCAACAGCCTTTGAGTTTTTCCATACATTAAGTTCCCGAAAATTTCCCATAGGTTGAATAATTCTTTACTTGTTGTCTTTATGCCCTTATGCCCTTATGCCTTTATGCCTTTATGCCTTTATGCCTTTAAACCTTTCTAAGCAATTGCTTTAGCAACTAAGCTCTTCTTAGATTCCGCTTTCTTAGCTTCCTTCTCCGCATACGCCACAGCCGCATCCCTCACCCAAGCACCACCATCCCAGGCATTAACTCTGGCGGCGATTCTTTCTTTGTTGCAAGGTCCGTTACCTTTGACAACCGTCCAAAACTCTTCCCAATCTATAGCACCGAAATCATAGTGTCCTCTTTCTTCATTCCATTTAAGATCCGGATCAGGGACAGTGAGACCAAGATATTCTGCCTGTGGAATTGTGATATCGATAAATTGTTGTCGGAGTTCGTCATTGGTTTTTCTTTTGATTTTCCATTTTACAGATTGTTCTGTGTTGGGAGAATCTTCATCTCGTGGTCCGAACATCATAAGTGATGGCCACCAAAATCTATTGAGTGCATCTTGCGCCATAGCTTTTTGTTCTGGCGTACCTTCGCATAAGGTTAGCATGATGTCATAGCCTTGTCTTTGGTGGAAAGATTCTTCTTTACAGATTCTTACCATAGCTCTGGCGTACGGTCCGAACGATGTTCTTGTAAGCATCACTTGATTAATGATGGCAGCACCATCTACAAGCCAGCCTATAGCGCCTATGTCAGCCCATGATAGTGTAGGGTAGTTAAAAATAGAAGAGTACTTAGCCTTACCTGTGTGCAACTGATCAAACATCTCATCCCTACTGATACCTAGTGTCTCCGCTGCTGAGTATAAGTAAAGGCCATGACCTGCCTCGTCTTGTACTTTAGCTAGGAGACCCAATTTTCTTTTAAGCGAAGGCGCTCTTGTAATCCAATTGCCTTCAGGAAGCATACCTACTATCTCGGAGTGTGCATGTTGAGATATCTGGCGGATATGTGTCTTACGGTATTTCTCAGGCATCCAATCTTTAGGTTCGATTTTTTGGTCGTCATCGATACGGGCTTGGAATTTGTTCTCTAAATTTACTTCTGGAGACATATGTTTGAATTTATGTTTTTCTAATTTAATAAAATCTTGATTACACATCGAAATCTACGACGACTTTCTCGCTGATAGGTAAAGCTTGACATGTGAGTATAAAGCCTTTATCAATTTCATCTTGTTCTAATCCGTAGCTTAAAAGCATATTGACATCACCTTCTACGAGTTTTGCCTTACACGTTGCACAGACACCGCCTTTACAAGCGAACGGTAAATCTGCATCATTGTTTAGTGCAGCGTCGAGTATATTATCACCACCTTGTGCCATCTCAAACTCCATAGTGTTACCACCTTCAGTTATGGTGACTGAGCAGCTTTTGCCATCATACTCTTTTTGTAAAGCTTCTTTCTGACCTTGCATTTTGTCAGTGCTTGTTCCGAATAACTCAAAATGAATTGTACTTGGATTTACACCTTTCTCAACTAAGAAATCCTTTACTAAAAATATCATAGCCTCTGGGCCGCAAGAAAAATAGTGATCTATATTATCCGTATCACAGATGGTCTTGAATATAATTTCTAATTTCTTCTTATCTAATCTACCGTCAAATAAATCTATACCTCTATTCTGCTTAGTCAAAAAATGAAATATCTCGAATCTACCCATATGGATATTTTTGAGTGCTTCCAATTCTTCTTTAAGAATTATCGATGATACTTTTTGATTGATATAGAATAGTTTGAATGTAGAATTAGGTTCTACGCTGAGGTGTGTTTTTATTATTGATAGCATCGGTGTGATGCCGCTACCTGCCGCAAAGGCTACATAGTTTCTGGCTTGATTTGGATCAGTCGCAATGTAGAAATTACCAGCGGGTACCATAGCTTCTATCTGGTCTCCTACTTTTAGATCATCATTAACGTAGGTTGAAAACTTTCCGTTGTAGACTTTCTTTACACCTACCTTCCATTGCTTATCTAATGGGCTCGTACATATAGAATATGATCTTCTTACTTCTTCACCATTGATGTCAGCTTTGAGAGTCAGATATTGTCCTTGTGTGTAAGCAAAATCTTTCGATAGATGCTCTGGAACATCAAATGTAATGATAGAGCAATCTGAGGTTGTTTTTTCTATTCCTGAGACTGTAAGGGTATGAAGTTTTGTTGACATATTTCTTAACTAACGATTGTTAGTATAAAACTAATGATTATTAGTTTGGTTCACAAATTTGAAAGGGAAATTTATGTATTACCTATTATTTGTTGGGTTTAATGGGCTATTTCTTTAATTATGGTGAATATATTTTAGAGTTTTGGCTCTTTTTTCTATCGGTATTGTGTATGCAGATAAGTTGTCTGGCATTACTCCAAATGTTATTAAATTCTGCTTAAACCATAATTGAGAAAGCGAAAAAGCAATGAAAAACAGCGCTTTGTGCATTCAACATTTGAGAAGTAAAATTAAAGACCTTATATTTCGTTATAGTTTTAAGTATAATAGTTATGGCTAAAATAGATGAATACGTAGATAAATATAAAGAGGAGCTAATCTCCAAGACTAATGTTAAATCAGTTGACTCAAAGTTACTGTATGCTGTTGCTAAATCTTGCGGACCAAGCATTTTCAAAAGGGACTCTTCTTTAGTATCGATCAGGGATAAAAAGGAAATCGAAAGAATCAAGAAATCTTTTCTAATTAAAAAATTAGGACTAAGAGATGGTAAATATTTGGATAGCGGGATACAAGTAGTTTCTAAACAAATAGGAATAAGTAATCGTAAAAAGTATAGAGCTATGTTTTACTATCTATTAGTAAAACACTTTAATGTTGGCTCAATATTCATTACAGATAAAAAAGATGAAAAACCATTAGATCAATTAGCTTCATTTGGTGAGGAATTTCTTAACTCTCAAAAAAATATTGATTCAGAAATTAGATTGGCAACTGATAAAAACTTTGGAGATCTACTTCTATGAATATTAAAGAATCAATCAAACAATTTCTACCCAAATATCTTTCTGAAATTGATCAAAAAAAACTTTTAAAAGAGATTGTCGATTTCCCAGATAATTTAGATAGTAGATTTTACACTAACCTATTAAAGAATGAACTAATAATTTTTCAAGGAGATGGAATTACAGGTCTAAAGATATCAAATATACCATCAAGAAAATTTCTTAATGCTAAGTGTCTAATAACTTCAAATACTTGCGATATTGATTCGGATAATAAAAGGTTATTTGAATCAAGATTAACCTATTGCCCTATCATTGATTTGGATAAATATATAAGTAACTTAACTGCACAAAAAATAGATGCTGCGAAAATTGAAAATCACCTCAAGGATCTAAAAAGTCAAAAAATTACACAAATACTCTATCTGCCAAAAAATAGTAAACTAAAAGAAAGCTTAGTATTCTTAGATAGAACAAACAATTGCCCAATAAACGTTATTACGAAAAAGAATATAAAGACAAGTAGGTTATTTACTTTATCTAACTATGGATTTTATATGTTGCTTCTAAAACTTTCAATATCATTTACTCGAATTGGAGAAGGAGTAAACAGAAAATAATAACAATAGACTGCGATATATATCACGCCAGTCTTCCTTCTTCAAATCTTCGAATGCTATCAGAATGTCAGAAAGCCACAGCTAATTTGCATAAGACTTATAATAGCAAAACAAAAAACTATGAATGCAATAAAAATTATCACCGCCATCTGCATTCTAATATTCTTCATGATAGGAGCAGATAAATTTTAATCATTCTCAGAACCACATTGCTCATTGGAGAGTATTATATCGACTATCGTTTGGAGTATATTGAATGTCATGTAAATTGACGCAGGTATTCTCATTTGGATGCCTAAGTATATAAAATCTGTTGCTGGTTCTTTCTTTGTATTCATGCTCGTGTTTACGATGGTGCATATTGTTTAGGGGACTTATGATCTGTTTTTATGGAAGGGCTGTTAGGTTTGTTGGTTTGCAGCCCGATTTTTCTTAGAGTTAATAATAACTAAAGCTATGCTCAACACTTTCAAAGAAGAACAGAAATTTAGACAACTCTGGTTATGGGGCATAATATTAGGATTACCTATACTCCTGAGCATCTTTCTGCTCAGCGAAAGTTTTGGAGATACTCCTTTACCCACTAATGTTTTGATTATTGGTTTACTTCTGCCTTGGGCTTCTGTCTTATTATTTTGGATTTTAAATTTGAGAACTAAGATCGATAGAGATGCTGTCGTTATCCAGTTTTTTCCATTTTGGAGGAAGCGAATTGGATGGGACGAAGTAGATTCTGCTGAAGTTCTTAACTATGGGTTTGTTGGTGGATACGGCATTAGAATGTGGACAAAGTATGGGACAGTATATAATGTCAGTGGACAAATGGGCTTAGCGTTATAACTTAAGAATGGTAAGAAAGTATGTATCGGTACGCAGAGGGCTGAGGAGTTGGAGAAATTTTTAAAAGGTTTGGATCTAAAAATGGATCGAGTATAATCTACAAATTACCACCCCAGATATATGCGCTATAACTTGGCGATAGATGTCTCCCTATAAGTTTATGCTTTTTTATACCCAGTGCTTTGGCTCTTCTTTCTAATGTATTATAATCTGATGCGATAGGTGTTTCTTTGACCTCGTAGGCTGTCTTCTGATCTAAGATAAAATCAATTTCTTGTCCGGTCTTTTTCTGATAGTATTGTATGGGAAGATTGTGGTGTTGTAATTGGTTAAATACTTTATTCTCAAATAGATGTCCTGTAGGAGAGTTCTTGTTGAATGCTCTTACAAGTCCTGTATCTGCAAAGTATATCTTACGGGCTTTAGAGATCTCGACATCCTTGCTCTTAGTGTATGGGGAGATAGTCTGAAGGAAATAGGTGTGCTCTAAGAGTTGTATATATTCAGTAACTTTTCTTCTTGCAATGCCTATGCGAGAACTGATCTTTGTGACATCCAGCTTGCTCCCTATTCTGGATGATAGCAATTGTAATAGTTTGTACAAGTCTTGTGATGCTTCGAAGTCAGACAATAAAATGATATCCAGAGAAATATATGAGTTGATAATATCAGATAGGTAGTCATCTCTATCCTCATCCGTTTCTGCTAAGACCACTTCTGGAAAGCCTCCATAATTTATGTATTGATTATAGTCATTAGAGTATTTGTTGTATACGGCTTTATTGATGTTTTTCTTTTTGTATTTATCCAGATTGATTTTCTTGCCATATACGAACTGGAGGTACTCGTCAAAACTCAATGGATAAATCTCAAATATTTTCTTCCGTCCAGCAAGGCTCTCGGAGAATCTGTTTTTGATATAAAAAGAACTCGAGCCTGTCGCGATAAACTTTATGTTATTCGTATCATAGAAATACTTAATGACACTTGTAATCTGCGGTACGAGTTGTATCTCGTCTAAGCCTATGACGCAAGATTTTGAAAATGTGATACCCTCTATCTCTAAAGCAGATTGAATGTCATCGTAACTATCTTGTGAGAAGAGATTTCGCCATTCTATTTTTTCGAGGTCTATATAGATTTTGTTTTTGTGCTTGACTTTAGTTAAGAGGTGCTTGAGAGCTGTACTCTTACCCACACGTCTCATGCCTGTCAGCACGGTAACTTGCCTTTTGCTCAGGTGAGCTTCTAATTGCGGATATATTATTCTCTTGTAAATGGCTATAATTTTAGATGATACATCTATTTAGTAATGTTATAAGTATTAAATTAGTTACAAAAGTAATACTATTTGTACAAGATATGTACAAATAGTATATAGATTATGTCCTATTAGTTTAAATTATACAAACTTATCGTACTAAAAGTGATACTATTTGTACAAAATATGTACAAAAAGTACAACTATAAGTATCTTATTGTGTCGTATGGACATTCATAAATTGTCAAATGTCCATCTCCATGGTCATACCATATGTGCAAAATATATACGCAAGGTTAGATCTTCTCTAAGGTTGAAATAAAATTGCTGAATTGCGCATTTAGAATACACTATCTATTCTAATCTGAATGTGCTAATTGGTTGATCATCAGATATTTAGGCATTTGTTTCGCAGACGGGCTCTCCCCATTCCCGATACATATTGGGTTCTCTCACTACTAAGCAAGGCTAACTTGCTTAGTCTCCGATTTTATCGGGACCACTCATTCATATCTTGAAACAAAAACAGCCTGCCCCGCTTTAGCGGGGAAACGGACCTACCTGCCGGAAGGAAATTCAAGGCTGAATTCATTTTTTAACGACTTTAAAAAATGAAATATCAAAACAGGCTTAAACTCACCTTTGGCTAAGCCACAACCCTGTTCTTAACGAAATTTAAGCCTTTAAAGCCTGAAATGGAAAAGGCCGTCTTCTGAGAAGTCTGTAGAATCGGCGGTATTACTTGGGCTGTTAAAGTGTGCTATTCGGAAAAATTATTTGCGCTGAGTGAAGATGTGAGCTAATATTTGTAATAATATAGAATGATCTAAGAATATCATAAATGCTAATAATATCATTTCAACTGAAAAATAACCCAGTTCATCAGAAAGCTATTTTAAAGTGCATTAATACGTTTTACATTTATAATATGATCATGTAACCTTTATTAAATTGATCACGTCAGACACAAATAATAGTAACACAGAAACTCCAAACAATGAAAACACTATCTACAATAATCATCTCACTCTTGATGCTCGTACAATTATCTGGACAATCTATAGAAGGAAAAATTGCTGATCAGAATAATGAGAGTATATTCTATGCAACCATAGCTTTGTATAATTCTGCAGATAGCACACTTGTCAAAGCAGAATCTACGGACGTAGATGGAGCTTATAAAATCTCTTATATAAAAGATGGAAATTACTACTTAGATATCAATATGCTGGGTTATGAAAGTAAGCGTATCGATAACATTGAGATATCTGGAGATAAGACAGCCAAGCATGATATATCTCTATCGGAAGATTCTCAATTATTATCAACTATAGAAATAAAAGAAAAGCTGCCTCTCCTCGAACAGAAAGCCGATAAGCTCATCGTCAATGTGGCAGATAATATTACTAATACGAGTGGAAGTCTTCTCGATGTAATGAAGAAAGTGCCAGGTATGATTGTTGTCCAAGATAGATTGTCTATGGCTGGGTCAGGCACTCCTACAATATTACTTAATGGTAAGAGCACTCAGTATATGGATGTACAGGCTTTACTTAGAGATATGCCAGGCGACAACATCAAGAAAGTAGAAATAATACATCAGCCTGGTGCAGAATATGAAGCCGCAGGAAGTGGTCCGATTATTAATATTATACTTAAGAAAAATTCACTATTCGGAACTAACGGATCAGTAACCCTCGGCGTAGGTAAAGGTGAGTTGTGGGATTATACGACGGGTATTAATCTTAGTCATTATCAAGGAGCATTTAATATAACAGGAAGTATCGGGTACTCTAAGAATGCATGGATAGATGGATTGTCTATTGTCAGAACACTAAGTAATATCGACGATGCTATCAACGGTACATACGATCAGGTCAATAGAGATGCGGCGACTCCGATCACTTATAGAGGTAATGTAAGAATGGATTGGGATGTTACTGAGAAGCATAGAATTGGCTTAGAGACTAAGTACTACAATAACAAGAATGCACGTATCGCTAAGAATGTAACGGATGTAGATCTGACGGATATTGATCAGCAGGATTATACGCTGACTACAGAGAATGATATCAATAGAGCTTGGAATTATAGGTCTATCAATCCTTATTATATATTCGAAATCGATACTGCAGGGCAGAAGTTAGAGTTTGATTTTAGCTTGGCTCAATTTGATAGGGAAGGGGTCAATACATTATCTACCGTCAGTACTCAGTCATCGATGATAGATCAGCAGAGATATACGCAGCCAGGGATCAATGATATCATGGCGACATCATTAGATTATACTTTGCCACTCGGCGATATAATTGAGCTAAAGACAGGAGTTAAGTACAGCTATGCAGACCTGGATAATAATCTGATATCGGAATTCAGAACCGGTAATGGAGAGTGGGCTAATAATATGGGGCAAAGTAATGAGTACTTATTTACGGAAAAAATATATGCTGGATATGGTAAGTTGTCATGGAAGAAAAACGAATGGTCAGGAACGGCGGGACTGCGATACGAGAAGAGTGAGTCTATAGGTAATTCTGTGACACTCGACTCCGTGCAAGTACGTGATATTAATCAATTGTTTCCTAGTGTAAGTATATCACGTAAGTTGGGTGTACTGACACCATCAGTAGCCTACAGTTATAGAATCGATAGACCTAGGTACTCTACACTCAATCCGTTCGTGTATTATATAGATCCATTTACATCTGAGAGGGGTAATCCTAATATACTCCCGGAATTGACACATAGTGCTAAGTTTACTTTAGCTTTTGAGGGACAACCTTTTTTTAATATTGAGTATAAAAATTCTAATAATTCTATAGTAGAAGTAACGGAGCAAGAGGCGACATCGCAGGAAGCATTTAAGACAGATGTTAACTTCGATAATAGAGAAGTATGGAGTGGCAGTTTATATTTTCCTATGGATATGATACCAGGTATATCTGGTGGATATGGTGGTGTAATATTAACTCAGACGAGTTTTAACTCTAACTATATAGAAGGTGTATTTGATAGATCTGCATTTAATACGACTGCATTTATCCAGTTAGAAATGAGCTTGCCGTGGGAGATTAATGCAGAGCTTGGTGGATGGTATACGAGTGGTCAGCAAGAAGGCATCTTCAGGTCAGAGTATCTCTATGGATCAAGTTTTGGCATATCTAAGAAAATCCTCGACGGTAATGGGAAAGTGAGTTTTGGTGTAGAGGACTTTGCATATCGATTTTGGAATGCAAGAGTAGACTATCAACAAGATATGGATATTCAGTCTACATGGCAAGCGCCGGTGATGAATTTTAGATTCAGTTATAAGTTCGGTAATCAGCACCTTAAGTCTAAGTCTAAGAATAGAAGTAGTGCATCTGATGTATTAAATAGAGCACAAGGTTAATCTTTGCTTTTTTAATTTATGAGGATTTTTGTAGTTAATGTCGTTCTTTCTATAGGTTAATTAAATACGAATCGAGTAAAATACAGATAGGTGTAATGTGCATTTTATGATAATATCTGTATTACATTTATCTTGTAGATACGGAAAGAGAATTTCTTAAATAAATTAGATGAAACATGCATAGGCAACCCACGAGGTCTGATTGGTATATAATATTACTATTTTTCGTAATAGGATGTGCAGTAACTTTAAATGGGTATAATTATGGAAAAGGATTGTGGGTTCCCTTTCTGGATACAATTATTTATCTAATTGCAACATTCGGACTGACATATATTATAGTCTATAGGTTGTTTCCAGTGTTCTTTCCTAAGAAGCAAATTCTTAGATTGTTTATATGGACATTATCGTTAATGATTCTTTTCGGTATTGTGGAGCTTTTTGCTTACCGATGGGCTGATGGAAGGCCTTTTAATGAGCTTCTGAGATTAGAAGTTGCTTTTTGGGCAATCACTTCCAGTGCAGAGAATACGGGAATTCTCATAGGTATATTATTAGGTAAAAAATTCTATGATGCACAACTTGAAATAGAGCAACGCGAAAATGAAAAACGAGAGAGTGAATTACGCTTACTAAAGTCTCAAATCGATCCTCATTTTTTATTTAATAATCTTAATACCGTAGACTCTCTAATAGATAGAGATCCTACGGTCGCTAAGGAATACCTTAATCACCTTTCGCAATTATATAGATATCTTATACGTACTAAAGATGATGAAGTTGTAGAGCTAAAAGATGAATTAGAGTTTACAAAAAATTATATTTTTCTGATAGAAAAACGTTTTGGTGCCGCTTACAAGTTTATAATAAATAATGCAGATACTAAGATCGACAAACTCATACCACCGAGCTCTATACAGGCAGCCGTAGAGAATGTAGTCAAGCATAATTCTGCTGAAGCTGGATCTCATATCACGACAAGGATAGATATCACCGATGACAATGTTACAGTGACTAATAATGTAAATAAGAAGAATAAGAAGACTACTGTGACAGGAACGGGCTTATCTAATCTTAAAAGAAGATATGCTTTCTTAACTGACGATAAATTTGTAATCACGGAAAATACAGATTATGCTATCTCACTGCCGCTAATTAAAATAGTTGAGTAGACTGCAGTGTGTTCTGTATGCATGATTCAGATTGCTAATGATATATTTTCTTCTCTTTATAATAGATAAAAGTCAAAATCGAATAAATGAAAATACTGATCTTAGAAGACGAAATTCCAGCTTATGAAAAACTACTTTCTCATATAGAAAATGAGTTGCCTGATACGCAGGTGCTGGGGTGGGGTAGGTCTGTAGCGGAAGCTGAGCATTTTGTCAAAAAGCATAAAAATAGTATAGATGTTATTTTCTCTGATATCCAGTTATTAGATGGTCTGAGTTTTGATGTTTTTGAAAAATATGATGTGAGTTGTCCCATCATATTCTGTACCGCATTTGATACATATCTGCTTAAGGCTTTTCAGTCTAATGGTATTGCGTATATACTTAAACCCTATGATGCACTACAATTTAATGAAGCGATAGAGAAATACCGATCATTATTCGGTGGAGGCAAGAGTAATGTAGAAAAGGATACGCTTACAGAGCTTAAGAATATTTTACTTGTCGATAAACCTGAGTATAAAAAGAGATTTAGTATCAAGAAGAAGGGAGGCATTAAGTTGTTAAGTATAGATAACATTAGCTTCTTTGAGGCAAGTGGTGATTTTTGTTTTGCTTATGATAGTAGCGGGGGTAAGCATATCGTTAATTACAGTTTGGGAGATATAGAATCTAAGGTGGATCCGAAGTTATTTTTCCGGATAAATAGGAGTGAAATATTGGGCATAGATCATATCGAAAATATAGAACCTTACTTTAAAAATCGCCTATCTATAAAAATCAAACAATTGTCAGAGTTAAAACATACTAGTTCTGCTAAAACTAAAGCCTTCAGATCTTGGCTAGAAGGAAATTAGAATGTGATACATGAAAAAATAGGTTTATGATTACAGATACAATAGTCATTAGAATATTCTTATCTTTTCTGACAAGTTTTATACATTTAAGATCTAATTTTGCTACAATGGTATCGTTCATATCGTTTTGGATAAGATTTTGTTTTTGATTTGTTTACAACTATTTTATGTCTTATAATTTAGATAAGAATGTATCTGCTAAAGGTCTATTTAACATAGCTCAGCAACTGCCTGATAATGAGTCTGGCAAATTGTTTCAGTTGCTCGAGCGTGCATCGGCTATGGCTCATACTGATGAAGATTATGAATTATTGGTAGACGTACTTACCTATACAGGTAGGCGACACAAAATCGAAGGCTCTACTTATGAGTGCTTAAGCAAATTAAATGCTGCGTATAGAAAATTTAATTTACACCTTAAGAATGATAACTATAGGTTAGCTCAGATTTATAGAGAATTAGCTAATGTATATGGGGATCTACTACGGGAGTGGGATGCAGCTATAGAATATTCTGAGAAGTGCTTACAGCTCAATGTTCCTGAACTTAATGGTGTATTTTATAATAATTGTGCAAGTAATCTCATCAATAGTGGGAATGTAGAAAAAGCCTATCCATATTTGGTCAAAGGCGAGTATTTTTTTAGCAATAACGAGAATGCCATTCACCTGTGTTACATTTATGAGAACTATGGTGAGTACTACAAGCGCTTAGGTGATTACGAGAAGTCATTAGAGTACTACAATTTAGGTTTGGCTAAGACATTAGAAGCTTACGAAGGCAATTACAAATATGAGACTACAGTCCTTATTAGATGTCACTTGCTTGCGGCTAAGGTTCGATTGTTCCTTGAGATGGAAGACTATGTACAGGCCTCAGAAAATGTTGAGAAATTAAGAATAGAAAACATAGCTAAGCTTAAGATACATCTTGCAACAGCTAGTCTGCTGGAAGGAGAAATATTGTATTTTCAGAATAAGTATGACGCCTACTTAGAATTATTCAATGCGTCTCAGCAATTATGCATAGGGAATCAATTCTACTCAGAACTAGATCTCTGGTATAAGAGAGTGCAAGAGATACATGAAAAAAGAGAAGATTATAAAGCTGCGCTGGAGATATCAAAGAAAATCCTTGCATATAGAAATACGAGAAAGGAAAAATCTAATCAGTATAACATATCTAATGTGCTAAAGGATAAGGAGGTGGAAATATTAGAACTGGTAGATCAGAATAGATCTATCCAGATCCAAAAGGAGGAGATAGAACAGTTTACCTATATTATGACCCATGATCTAAAGACTCCACTAAGTACGGTCATTAATTACTCAGGTCTGTTACTTAAGAAAGCTAAGGATACAATGACTATATCTGAAAAAGCTTACATCAATACGATACTAAATAGCTCTAATAAGATGGCAGATATGCTGCAAGGATTAATGGATTATGTGATCATCTCAGATAATAAAGAAGAGACGAAATTATGTAAGATATCTGAAGTTGTAGATAGGATAAAGCTTAAGCACTATTCATATATATCTGATAATAGAGCAGTCATAGAAGCTTCAGGTATAGATAATATAAATATAAAAGTAAGTCACTTATATAAGTTGCTAGAACAGCTCATTCTTAATAGTATTAAGTTTTCTACTGAAAATGTAGATCCAGTCATCTCTTTACATGCAGAAGAGAATGAATTATATTATCAGGTCCATATATCAGATAACGGTATAGGAGTAGATGAATCATTTAGTAATCAGGTATTTCAGATTTTTAATAGGCTAGATCCAAAAAAGTATAAAGGAGTGGGGGTCGGGTTATCTATATGTCGCAAGATAGTAAACTTGTACAATGGGAATATCTGGTGTGAAGGCAATGAAGGAGGAGGTTCTGTTTTTAAATTTACGATCTCTAAGGAAAAAAAATAAACCCTCTCTCTTATACCTCTACTTTCTAAAGCTTACTTAAATAATTCTTGTAAGGTCTCTGGTTTAGATATCCCGCTGCAGATAAATAATCTACATAAGTTTCTATGATATCTCCTATTGTTTTGGCTATTCCTATTTCCTCATTGACGATCAGTTCTTTTTGTTGTAGAAGGAATAGGGGGTTCGGATCACTGTAAGCCTGATAAGATTCTATGACTTGCTGAGAATTAGACTTCATTTTTTCTAAGGATTCCATACGCATATTGTAGACTTCTATCATTATTGTAAGTTCCTCTATTATGTCATCAGACTCAAGTTTTATTTTACCTTTTTCTATTTTTTCTTCCAGATCTATCTCAGCTTTTTTATTTTTTAGTTCTGCTAATTTTAATTTTGTCTTGTTGTCAGTTAGAGGTAATATGAATGCAGCAGTAAGGTATACTTTTTCGTCGATAGGGTTTCCTCCAGGTCCTTTGTATTGCTGCAGCTAATGGTCCTGATTGCTTAGCGTTTTTCTAGTAGTATTTGGTATTATCAAGCTTAGTTCTGAATCTGATAATCGCCAATGCTCCAAGCATTCCTAATCCACGTGCAAGAGAATCACCTATCGCTTGCATGACCATGGCTGCGACAATGGCAATGAGCACCATACTCTGTAAGAAGTTATAAGACTTCAGGATTTTCGGCGTTGTCCACTGATAGACCATTGCTATCAGAGAAGACCAAAAGAACGAACTCATTACTGTAATGAGAATCCCAAATGCTGAAGGATTCTCAGTATAGTTATGTGTCATTAAAAGTCAAACATTATAATTTAAAATTTCTACTACAATGATAAATGTATTTATTCGACTACCACTTTTGTAGTATATAACTCATTAGCGGTGATCAGATATAAGCCGGGGACTAAGTGACCTACATGTATAATTATCTCGTTCTCTTTAATATCAGTATAGCTTAAGACTTTCTTGCCGAGCATATCTCTGATCTCTACTTTTTCTATGGCGTGACCATTCCTTTTTAGTTGAATAGTAATCTTATCCGTAGTAGGGTTAGGGTATACGATAAGTCTATCATCTATGCCTATATAATTAGTACTGGATGTGCCATCATTTTTTGCATTGAAGGTCGGCATACTCGTTCTGAATGCTCCTGTTCCGTTAGGTTTTCTGGCATAGCTGATATCTGTTTCTTGTTCGAGATATGAAATCTGATCTATAATTGTGGTATCTCTATTTGATAAGAAAATCGATTCTCCAGATTTAGATAATTTAAAGTTAGTATGTAATCCTTCTTGCGATCCATCCTCATCAGCCCAGATGATAAGATACTCGTCGCCAGCCATTACTGTATTATTAGGGATGGTATACTTAGTTAGATTTTGGCCATTATCAGATAGGAAATATCCTGATATATCTACAGGGTCATTTCCCTTATTGTATAATTCTATCCAGTCGTCACTTTCTCCATCTTGGTCAGTAGCAGTGAGATCATTGGATGCCATGAATTCATTGATGACAATATTTTCATTTGCAATAGAGGTCGTTAATAATTTGTAATGAGCAACTAATGTATCTGGCATAGATAATCTGTAAGTGACATTTTCTTCCATGTCATTAGGGCTAATGTCATTCCCCATTTTACTTTCCCAATGACTAAATTCATATTCGTTTTTGAACTCATCATTTACTTTAGCTTCTGCTAAGTTATCCATATCACCAAAATATGATCCTGACCACGGCAGGTTATCTAGCTTAAGTGTATTGAAGTCAATTCTTCCCACTCCCTGAGGTTCTGACATAAGAGTAACCAGGTATTGGCCTTCTATTTCATTATAACATTCTACTGCACCATCATTTAGAAATAAACATCGCTCATTAATGAATTCTCTAAGATCTTCTACGTTATTTTCCCATTCATTAAGAGTGCCTCCCCATCTTTCTATCTGTCCTGGCATCTCTGGCTCTATCACTCCAATCATACGATCTAAAAGTTCCGTCATATTCTCACAAGTATATACTGTATTCATCATGTCAGCATATCTCGAATAATATAATTGCTTGAAGTCTGGACTTTCATCAAAAAGCTTCAATAATATTTTTTCATGTTTTCCGATATTTCCTGTTAAGCCAGTCATAAATGGATCATCGGGTTCAGCAAACTGATCTCCACCCAGAAGGTCATAATCTCTATCGCAAGATACGCCCCATGATTCGCAGCAATCTGGATTTACAGATATGACGAATGGTAACTTAGGGTCATCAATCTCATATGGAAGTGTACCGTTGATTATAACTGGACAATCTAATATGTCGTTTTCACTTATTCGTTGATAAAAATTTTCGCATACTCCAAACCATTCGTTACAACAAAACTGAAGAACATTTACTACTTGTTGAAAATATGGATCATCTGCAGGATATGGACTGCTACCATTTACAATGGAAAAACATTCTTCATAATCAATCCCTCCTAAAGCTATATACTGATCTTGGCAGTTTTGCGTCCATTCATCGCAGCACATAGGCATTGATCCAATCACTGCCTCTAGTATTACATCAGTGGGAGGGTAAGGGCTTGTGTTGTCTATAAATATAGGGCAGTCAATAATGCTTGAATAATCTGACAGTGTGTTATACAGATCTTGACATGCATTACCCCATTCATCACAACAGTTATCTTCTTGTTGCACTACGAGTATAAATATCGAATCCTCTGCTGGATATGGACTGTTTCCATCTAATATTGAGGAGCAGTTCTCTGGATTGTCTGAGATGTTAGGAATAGTATTAGGGTCATCATAGTAACCCTGGCAATCTGCATCCCAATCTTGGCAACAGCTTGACACGGCACCTACTACAGCTTCAAATATAGGGTCATCATCAGAATAAGGACTATTATTTCCACCATTGAGATCGCAAGGTCCTAAACTTACAGAACTAAAAAACTGATCTATTGCATCTGATATATGGTATATATCACATAAGCTGGCATCAGGATCAGTGTTAGGTACACCTGTGTAATTAATATAATAATCAAATGTTGCATCTAGATCCCATAACATATAAGCCCATTTTTTATGTGTGCCTTCAGGATCTAATCCACGCCACCATCCTGTATTGTAGTTAAGCCAATCGGATGCAACCGATGCCTGATTCATTGTAAAGTAATCAATAAGACTTATCAGATTAAGACTGTCCTCTATTATCTTATAGTTGCTTGGGTCAGACATGTCGTTATCAAGAATAAAGTCTCGTAGTTGTATCCAAGCTATGAGGGCTTCTACGCCTCCATATTCAATCTCAGTAGTCCCCCAAGTCGAGAGGAACTGAAGATCTTCTTTACCTTGCCCATAATATTCTTTAGTATAATCGTGATCGACTACTTTTTCTCTCATTCCATATACTCCCCAATATTGACCATTAAGGAATAATACAACTCTTTCTACTTTTCTGAGATCGAGTTCCATGCCACCTTCTTGTGCTAAGGTCTGCACGTATTCATCTCTTACATGTGTACTCCCCTCGTGTTCAAAATCATCAATAGCTGGATAGTTGTCATCGCCAGAATTTCTGAACATAAATCTTTGGTATTCGTCTCTATTGGAAGAACTAATGATAGGTGCATCTACGGCCTTAGAGTAACCCATCTCATCTCTGGATATCCAGTCGATACTTCTATGGTCCAGAGCCCAAGAGTCTTGTCCATGTCTATTAAGTTCTCCGAATGAGCTTGTGACAAATTCATTGTCTTTAAAATATTCTATAGATCCGATGGGTAGAATTACTCCTGCTCCATTAGCCAAATTAGTCACACGATCTGCAGCTACTGAGAACACAGGCAGTGAGTAGTTTTCATCTATAAGGTAGGTATTGAATTCTATTTTTCCTGGAAGTATATCTACATCATTACTGAATGATAAGGCTTTAACTACAGTAGTGTTATTAATAGTTATCGGCGTATCATAGATAGGAGAATCTGAAAGTGGATTAGATCCATCAGTAGTATATCTTAGGATAGAGTTAGGTTCGTTATTAGTTATGATAATGGTCTGACTACCTGTGTAGTATCCTGCTTGCAGGCTCATAGATGGCGCAGCGGTATAGCTTATAGCTTGAGCCGAATTATTATTAGACAGACCGACGGTAGGATCTGTGCAGATCATCCATTCGTCAGATCCATCTGTATGACGACAATTAGAGTGATCTGTAAGTGTGAGACTAAATGGCTGGAAATCTACTACGGTACCATTCTCATCAGATAAGACGATGCTATCATCACCACTTGTCTGTGTTAGTTTAAAGTTAGAATGATACTCTCCATTATATACACCATCTTTTCCAGAGCATAGTATCAAGAGATATTCGTTAGATTCTATAATTGTACCTGTTGGAAATTGCCATTTTTCTACATTATCATCTTTATCAGATATATACCAGCCGCTGATATCTCTGTCTGAGTCCTCGGAGTTGTAGATTTCTATCCAATCTTCTGTTTTGTTAAAGCTATCTTTATAGTTCTCAAGATTTGATGCCGAGTATTCATTGATAACTATCTGGCCAGATAATTGAGTGGTGATCGCTGTTATGATAGCGATAATTAGGTATCTATACGTGTTCATAAGTAAATATATACCATAAATATGATAGTAGTTATGAATACGCTGCATTATGAAATAATTATGTTGATAATTATTTGATGTTATTCATTGATTTGATTCCAGCAGACACATGGTTGATTTAATAGTAATTTGTATTATAAAATTGATTATTAATATTATGTAGGAAAGTAATAAATCAATTTGATTTTAAATTTGGACCATAATTATTATCTGGATTTCTTCTTAGCGAAGCCGAGGGATCATCTCCGTTTTCTTTCCCGCGTCATGTTGCGAGGAGTTTCTATTTATTAAATAATAAGTTGGGCGTAATATTTTCTAATCATCAAAGTTGAGGGACTCACCATTTGGCAACATATTAATATAGATTATAGGCTGTAGTATTATAAGGAAGAGCTGACAGATTTTATAGAATCCTATCAGCTCTTGTATATATTGTCTGGAAGTTTGTAGTCTACCAAGAATAACCGAACTTAAGTCTCAGACCTATAAATGCTGAACTGAAATCTTGATCAGAATATCCAGTTGTATTTACACCATTTACAAATCTGTAACCTCCATCTATACCTATACGCATAAACCTAAAAACATTAAGCTCTACGCCAATACTTGGTTCCATCACAAAGACATTATCTCCTGCATTATCATCTATTTCTAATGATCCAGTTCCAGTTTTTAGGTAGACTGCAGGATGGATGACTTTATCAGAATCAAAAGTGTAACCTAACATGAGGTCCTTTCCATTGATACTTACTTTACTGCCATCTGGGAGATCTGTACCGCTACCATATCCTGACCATCCGATAAGGAAGTTTTCATTTATTTCAAAAAGAAAATATCCGCCATTATTAAGGCTGAAATCATTTTGGAGCTTGACAAAACCATTAGTACTGCCGCCCCATAGTCCAGATAGACGGATTGCGCCATTATTAAATATTGTTCTTTCTTTTTTGTTGTCCTCTTCCATATTATCATCTTGAGCCATTAACCCAAAGGAAAGAAAGACTGTAAGGCAAAGTGTAGTAAGTGTTTTCATAAGTTATTTTTTTTATTGGTTAGGAAATATATAGCTTAGACGAGAATCGCTGTAAAGGAGTTACAAAACGCTGTGGTTAATTTGGTGTTAATTTGAGCGGGTGGGATAGAGGTGTTATCTATTTTTCATCTAACATTTGGTTGTATTGAGATCGTGAGTTGATTATAGAGTTTTATAGAGTTTCAATTCCTTGTGGTACAATTAAGAGGCGTCGGCGTGGAATCTCGATAACTATAATAAGAAGTTTCAATTCCTTGTGGTACAATTAAGAGCATTATCTAACAAGTAACTTAACTAATAAAGATTAGTTTCAATTCCTTGTGGTACAATTAAGAGGTCTGTGTATTCTCGATGGTAGAGGTCTGATATGTGGTTTCAATTCCTTGTGGTACAATTAAGAGCAATAGAATAGAGAAAATAATACTTAAGCACTATCAGTTTCAATTCCTTGTGGTACAATTAAGAGTACTATTTCTACAATGACAGATCTACTAATACTGAAGTTTCAATTCCTTGTGGTACAATTAAGAGTTTTGAAGTTTGGCAAAGGAGTGACTTCCGGTTCGAGTTTCAATTCCTTGTGGTACAATTAAGAGTTCAAAGCACTTGATAACAATGAGTATAATTCTGAGTTTCAATTCCTTGTGGTACAATTAAGAGCAAATTGTCAACTCTAATTTTTCGCCTGCTTGACAGTTTCAATTCCTTGTGGTACAATTAAGAGAAGACCTTGATGTTCGTTTCTTATTATAGAAAGTGGTTTCAATTCCTTGTGGTACAATTAAGAGGGATGACCTACGATTATTTTTTTATTACCATTCCATGTTTCAATTCCTTGTGGTACAATTAAGAGTTACTATTTCTACAATGACAGATCTACTAATACTGAAGTTTCAATTCCTTGTGGTACAATTAAGAGGCCTGGCCCTCTTGGTTAAATCGGAGTTCTACATGTTTCAATTCCTTGTGGTACAATTAAGAGTTACTATTTCTACAATGACAGATCTACTAATACTGAAGTTTCAATTCCTTGTGGTACAATTAAGAGGCCTGGCCCTCTTGGTTAAATCGGAGTTCTACATGTTTCAATTCCTTGTGGTACAATTAAGAGCTACACCAAACTCGTCGAGTGTAGATGGAGGATCGTTTCAATTCCTTGTGGTACAATTAAGAGTAGACTGGGAGCAGATGATAGTCTTAGATAATTGGGTTTCAATTCCTTGTGGTACAATTAAGAGATGTTTATTCAATGCAGTTCCTTGACTTAGTAAAGTTTCAATTCCTTGTGGTACAATTAAGAGACAAGCGCAAGAGGCGGAAGCCCATGCCGAAATGGGTTTCAATTCCTTGTGGTACAATTAAGAGTGATCCACTGGTACTGACAGCAGGTGAGGTTAGGAGTTTGAATTCCTTGTGGTACAATTAAGAGGATTGACCATTTCAAAATTACAGTACACGAACAGTGTTTCAATTCCTTGTGGTACAATTAAGAGAGACATTAAGGAAAATTGCTGTATTTTGCAGAAAGAAGTTTCAATTCCTTGTGGTACAATTAAGAGCCTTCCTTTCCAAGATTTCAATGCACATTCTTGATCGTTTCAATTCCTTGTGGTACAATTAAGAGATATGGATATACATTAAAATCAAAAGTAACATGCAAGTTTCAATTCCTTGTGGTACAATTAAGAGTTGCTTATCAAGTCTACATATCCATAAATTAAGCTGTTTCAATTCCTTGTGGTACAATTAAGAGGTGGTCAGACGGAATATACTGTAAACTTAGAATGGTTTCAATTCCTTGTGGTACAATTAAGAGATTCCGTGAGAAAAATAGCCTGTTATGCTTATTTGTTTCAATTCCTTGTGGTACAATTAAGAGAATTGCGTCTCTCCCATATCCCCTCCTAATTCTTTGTTTCAATTCCTTGTGGTACAATTAAGAGAGTTGTGAAGATAGTTGTCATTCGCTGGAAGGATCGTTTCAATTCCTTGTGGTACAATTAAGAGTAAAAGAAGAAATAAAAACTTCACTCTGAAAGAAAGTTTCAATTCCTTGTGGTACAATTAAGAGAAGCAACATATTATGAAAGTACACGAAACACTATGTTTCAATTCCTTGTGGTACAATTAAGAGTCGTGCAAGTTGTCCTAATTCTATTTTTTGAAAGTGTTTCAATTCCTTGTGGTACAATTAAGAGACATGATCCTTTACAGTTGCCTGAGCATTGTGATTTGTTTCAATTCCTTGTGGTACAATTAAGAGACTGGCCACAAGAATGTGAGATAGATCTTACAGGGTTTCAATTCCTTGTGGTACAATTAAGAGAGATATACAAATGACTCTTCCACATCCGCCTACAATGTTTCAATTCCTTGTGGTACAATTAAGAGGATCAGCGAATATTAGAATAGTAAAAATATGCAAGTTTCAATTCCTTGTGGTACAATTAAGAGGCCAAGTGCTGGTCACTGGGGAGATGAGGATAGAAGTTTCAATTCCTTGTGGTACAATTAAGAGTTGCATGAGTATTATTTAATAGCTGAATTCTTTCGTTTCAATTCCTTGTGGTACAATTAAGAGTCCGCTTACCATACCAATTTACTATTTAATTGCTTAGTTTCAATTCCTTGTGGTACAATTAAGAGACTTAGATGGCAGTGATGTGATTTATTTAAATCGTGTTTCAATTCCTTGTGGTACAATTAAGAGCTTCCTGAAGAATTTTATAAATTAGAAATTTTAGAGTTTCAATTCCTTGTGGTACAATTAAGAGCTCTATGCAATCGAAGTGGGATAATGGCAATAGATGTTTCAATTCCTTGTGGTACAATTAAGAGCTGTAGTCGCTTACATTAGTTAATCCTTTTATTTTGTTTCAATTCCTTGTGGTACAATTAAGAGTTGAATTTTGCGCTTTTGATTTTCTTTCTAAAATCAGTTTCAATTCCTTGTGGTACAATTAAGAGCTTAGATGGCAGTGATGCGATTTATTTAATTCGTGTTTCAATTCCTTGTGGTACAATTAAGAGATTTGATGTTTCTCCTACATTAGTATAAAATTCACGTTTCAATTCCTTGTGGTACAATTAAGAGTCAAGGAGATTCAGAACAAAGAACATATCTTGATAAGTTTCAATTCCTTGTGGTACAATTAAAAGAAGAAGCTATCAAAAGGATCATTTCAGATTAAGTGTTTCAATTCCTTGTGGTACAATTAAGAGTAGATCTATCTACTATCGTAGGTACTGGAGCTGAGTTTCAATTCCTTGTGGTACAATTAAGAGGGTAACTTCGAAATCAATGACGGGCAGCTACAGAGTTTCAATTCCTTGTGGTACAATTAAGAGACCGAACGCTAACCGCCAAAGGATACAAATTTTTAGTTTCAATTCCTTGTGGTACAATTAAGAGGTATTAGGGTAGTCTGCGACTACCGCCCGTATCGGTGTTTCAATTCCTTGTGGTACAATTAAGAGTTAAGTTGCTAATAAGGAGGAAATACATTTATCTAGTTTCAATTCCTTGTGGTACAATTAAGAGAGATATACCGCTTCCATCAAGCCCTCAGCATGCTGGTTTCAATTCCTTGTGGTACAATTAAGAGTTATTGCGCTATCCTCCATACTCATTTGTGACATGGTTTCAATTCCTTGTGGTACAATTAAGAGCGCCCGCCGATCATTCGCCACTAACATGTATAAGCGGTTTCAATTCCTTGTGGTACAATTAAGAGGCATACTGAATTTCTGCTGGCTACAAATGTATGATAGTTTCAATTCCTTGTGGTACAATTAAGAGCCGATAAGATAGATTTGGGGGAAGCCCAAACGAAGTTTCAATTCCTTGTGGTACAATTAAGAGAGGTTGTTAAGGTCTGTTCAAAGCCGCTTATGGCTGTTTCAATTCCTTGTGGTACAATTAAGAGTGCTCAGGATATTCCTATCAACTGCAATTGAACAGGTTTCAATTCCTTGTGGTACAATTAAGAGCTATAGAACAAGAACTTCAATTAAACTTATTCTAAGTTTCAATTCCTTGTGGTACAATTAAGAGTTATTTTAGATAACCACATCATACTTGACTCTCCGAAGTTTCAATTCCTTGTGGTACAATTAAGAGAATGACTGGAGAGGTCATGTTCACATATACTCAGGGTTTCAATTCCTTGTGGTACAATTAAGAGCAAATGCTTGTATAATACCAATTTTCTTTTTTGGAGTTTCAATTCCTTGTGGTACAATTAAGAGGAATCTCAAATCATGAAATTCCGTAGGTAATTCATGGTTTCAATTCCTTGTGGTACAATTAAGAGATACATTCCCTTTAATTGAATGAACATCGTATTCCAGTTTCAATTCCTTGTGGTACAATTAAGAGTTCATCTGTTACTTTCATATGAAAATATTATATAGTTTCAATTCCTTGTGGTACAATTAAGACCATGTATACCTGATCTGGAGTAAATACACTTGCACAGTTTCAATTCCTTGTGGTACAATTAAGAGAGTTAGTAGGATCATTGAAGTTATTATTATTGTTGTTTCAATTCCTTGTGGTACAATTAAGAGAGTTACACTATAGATTACAGTCTTATCCCGTCGGAGTTTCAATTCCTTGTGGTACAATTAAGAGAATTTTAATGAAAAAGAAATAACATTTGCAGATCTGTTTCAATTCCTTGTGGTACAATTAAGAGGCGTGGTATAGCGGCCATCAAAATCGAGACCTCCAGTTTCAATTCCTTGTGGTACAATTAAGAGAGACGGTACCAAGTTCGTAACTAACGATCACATCTAGTTTCAATTCCTTGTGGTACAATTAAGAGATGAAATCGGCAAAGGTGTCGATAATCTTGATTGGTTTCAATTCCTTGTGGTACAATTAAGAGAAACGTAACCATGTTAGCAGGGGCGCTATTAGATTCGTTTCAATTCCTTGTGGTACAATTAAGAGAGACGGTACCAAGTTCGTAACTAACGATCACATCTAGTTTCAATTCCTTGTGGTACAATTAAGAGAATTTTTGAAAGCTTAGAACCTGAATGGGAAAAATGTTTCAATTCCTTGTGGTACAATTAAGAGAAGGGAGCTTCTACCTTGAATACTTCTCTTATTCTAGTTTCAATTCCTTGTGGTACAATTAAGAGTGCTTCTATATATCTTTTAGTATAAAGTTCTGATGTTTCAATTCCTTGTGGTACAATTAAGAGCATCCTTGGAAGGTATACAGGATCAAGTCCAATACTGTTTCAATTCCTTGTGGTACAATTAAGAGCCCGATTTTTTAATCACACTAAAGTATTACTATTCAGGCTTTTATAGGGTAGAGGTAGCGTAATTATAATTAGAATATTAAGTCGATGCCATATCGTACGTTTTAGTAGGCTTATCGACGACAATTGATTATCCTGATTGTCAGGCAGTTATCCGGTACGTCAAAGAACTTAGTATAACTATGCTCACATAGCACAATCACCGACAACTATAATAACTTAGTTTTATAGGTGAACAATGGTATGAACCAAACAACTAAATGCATAGCCAAAAACCAGCCCAAGGATATACACAGATTTGACAGATCTCCAAGATCTGCTAAATCTCGCTAAGCTAAACCCTCCCAAACATGACCAACTAAGTCAAAAAAAAACTCATCTCGATATAATAAATAATGACGAGTCTTCAAGAGGTTGACACCTATCCCAACTACTTACTAAAGTCCTCAACAAAGCTTAGAGTACAGACAGATTTAAAATTTTATTTTCAAAACTCTAAGAGCTTGTTAGTACTTTGAGAGTCGTCGACCTTGGCTACCTGAGGTTAATAACTTCACTATAAGAATTGGTCCAGAGGTGCTTTTTCATAGCCTATCACTCGTTTATTGAGCCAGTCGGTATTCTTATTATTGAAGATGATAACACTATCTTTCTCTTTATCCATAATATCTTCTGCCTTATGTATCAGCCGCTTAAGATTAACCTCTGTTATATCTCCCTCAAATACACTATTCTGTATCCAATTAAGATATTGTCTACATAGCTTTAGCATCTTACCACACTTCTTAGATTCTACATCATATACTAATATTACATACATTACCACCAGATTTTAAATGATTCATATTCTTTATCAATTCCTATAAGGTATTTAGCGATTTTGTAGCATTCTAATCTCACCAGATGACGATAACTTACTGATCGACCGAGCTTACGGTGCTTGATCGTTTGTTTGAGCTTCTCTTCCCATGCCTTGATATATACTTTCCTTCCAGCTGCAGTGAGAAAGCAGCCGTCATCTATGAAGTCAAAATGCTCATCTCTAATCTCCTTACGATTACATAATTTAAATATCAGTCTATCCACTAATATGGGCTTAAATATTTCTGATATATCCAGTGCCAGACTATATCTCCTGTATCCAGGCTCATGCAAATAACTTATCGTCGGATTAAGTTGAGAATTATATATCGCATCTAAGCATAGCGTGTAGCATACTGAATTTCCAAAACTCACTAATGCATTCAGTTCATTTTTAGGTGGTCTTTTCTTGCGACCCTCCCACGCATATCCTTCTACTATACTGTCAAAAGCAGAATAGTACACTTGCCTACAATTTCCTTCTATACCCATCAGGGTATCTATGTCATCGGTTGTCATTATCTGACTTCTGATATCGGTTATATGATCTATTTGACCTTGTACCTTTTTGTTTCTATTTTTATAATACTTAAGATTTTTTAGGATATTATAACTTGCAGATTCTACAAATTGTGTGGCAATTTTCATCCGCTTCTTATTAGAGATGTATGCCTTAGATTGGGCGACGAGCATCTTGCCTGCCAGTAGATATTCTTTGGGGCTAAAGCTTCCGGTATAGTGCTTATAATAATCAAAAAAATGTACAGGTATATGTTTCTGACCTAAGTAATTATACATGGCACTATTAGCATCTACACTGCCGAATACATATAAGGCGCTGATGTTTTCTATTGGTAAATATCTTGGTTTATTATTTGGGACATCGCTTTCTTTATTATCTTCATTATTAGGTACAAACTTTAGCGTATTATCCTTCCGACTCATCCGACCTGGGTTAAACAAATAATAAGCTTTCTTCATAATAATTCTTGTTAGAAGTTTATTTTAAATAAAACAAAAATCTCTATATGCACAACTGCGGCAGTAAGTCTTTTTAATAAGAGTAGGACATTCTTCCAGAGCACATATACGACGGATCTCCTGCAGCCATTTTACCATATCAGATCTATCGTTATCCGTATATAATACCTCAGTCGTTTTTTTGGACTTAGGATATTCTATAAGTCCAGTTATACCTGAGACACCTCTTCCCTCCATAACTTGTATGTAGTATTTGACCTGAGCGATATGTACATGTTCCAGCTTAGTACTTTTCTTGACCTCTTTGATGATAAGATTCTTCGGGTCAAAGTAGTCTATCTTGACATGTCCCAGATCCAGAGCTGTCCACTTCTTAGCTCGCTGACTATAAGTCGTCTCATCTATGAAGTTGCCCTCGGCTATGTGGACATTGCTTGTCGCATTCTCCATATTGATATGATTATATTGTAACCACAGCTTACGATGGCATAGATGATAATACGCTATCTGAGTACCCGTAATCATAAGTCTTCTGAGTCGTCAAGTGATATGTTGTAATTCATTTCTTTCTTGTGATTCTTGTAGCTGTCATGAGCAGCTATCATATGGTATAGACTACTATATATCTGCTTCGCATACTCGCTGTAGGTTTCATCTTTTGATATGTAATTATGATAGGAACTCCATCTATATTGATCATAGGTAATTGTATAATCATGATGTATCGGATTGTGATGCACATAACAAATGGCATTTCTTACATCATCATCTGACGGTAGCAGTTTTCTTTTAAATATTTTCTGAAAGAGACTTCCCGTACGTTCTTGTTGTTTGTTGACCGCCTTAGCATATCCTAATATAAATCTTCTAAATCGCTCACTGATAGCCCAGATAATGAGTTCTTGGAGTAGGATAGGGTGGTGTAGCTTAGCGAGATTTACCAGGTTTTCGAAACCTTGCAAATCTGTGGTTGAGCCTGAGCTTGTGGGACGTAGCACAACTGTACCATTATTTTTATTTTTGTCAGAATCTATTCTTATAATTTCTTCTATGAGCGTCTTATTCCTATGATAGAAGCTACGGTCTACTTTCTTAAAATCTCTCATCGCTGATACCAAAATTTCCTCTTCCTTTTTAACTCGTATAACAAGATGAAAATGATTCTCCATCAATACCCAAGCATATGTATCCCAATAGCCAGTCATGTACGCTCGATACTTATCTAAGAAGTAAGCATAGTTACCATTATTAAAGTAGATCAACTGCTTATCGTTACCCCGGTTGTAGATATGATAGGCTGTGTCTGGTTCTATAGGTATAGTTCTGTCTTCTTTGGCTGCCAATGGGTGTTGTTTGAGTTTTGGAATTTTTATTCTTGTGAGATTTAAATGTTCGTCATTGTGTAAATTTAATTGTGTAGCTTAGGGAGAGTTATATGTTTTTTTAAACTGGTAGATTATACTTATAATAATGGTAGTGTTCTTCTTCTGTCTATGACGGTGAAGTGTGCAGATGCTCCTTGATCAAAGCATTCTTTCTTCATCAAATGCACGATTATCATCTTCGTGTTTTCTAAGGCCTAATTTGGAGTTATACTTTTTGCTCAAAACATAATAATTGATTTCTATTGGATTTTCATCGTGATTTGAATGAGGTAAAACACAAATCACTCTCTGTAAAATTCCTTCAGACACCCACCGACCAAACATGTTTTTTCTGATTTGAACTTTCAATAGTTCAGCTCCTATGAAATTAAATTTATTTAATAACTCCTTGTATTCACTTTCAAGACTTACAGGAACTACTTTAATTCCATCAAACTGGGCATAAAAATCTTCTTCTCTATCTCTTGAATGCTCAAATGGAATTAAATTGTTTTGAACAGAAAAAGTTAACGCATTAAAAGTGGAATCAAATTTTTCTTGTGACTTTTCATCAAAGCATGGATAAACATCATCAATGAACTTTTGAAGTTCTTGCTCTTTTATTATTCCTTGATTATTGAGGTTGATTTGTTCAAGTGCTTCAATAGTTCTATCAATTAATGATTGTCTATAAATGTATTCGTCTTTCTCATTTCGTTTTGTAAAAACAATACATTTGCAAATTCCTTTTTCTCGTTTTCTATTAACTCTTCCAAATCGTTGTATCAATGCATCCAAAGGCGCCGGCTCTGTATAAATTTTATCATAATCAATATCCAAACTCACTTCAATAGCTTGTGTTCCTATTAATAAGTGAGGTTCTTGCTCCGATAATTGTTTCTCTTTGTCATTTCTATCTCTGCCATTAAAACCTCCATGAATTAAAATAGAAGAAAAGTCCGACAATTCAGAAAAAACATCTTGAGCTTGTTCAACGGTATTACAAACTACAAGCACCTTTTCTCCCGCCTCCAAGTCTTTTTTGATTAAATCTATATTGGCTTTCAGTATTCCTTCTTTTAGGATAACCTGATGTCTATCAAAATTCATGTAGAGTTTTTGAGATGCTTGAACCTCTTCAAAATCTCCAATCGCTTCTTTTAAATGTTCTTTGATAAAGGTTGGCAGAGTAGCAGTCATAATAAAAATTGAAGCATTCATTTTTTCGGACAAAAACTTTAGCAGTACTTTTATTTGAGCGAAAACACTTGCATCGTACGCATGAATTTCATCACAAATAAAATACCCCCCTGTCCATTCAAAAATTCCTTTTTCAAATCCTTTTAAACCAAAAATGTGTTTCAATAGTTGAAAAGGAGTCACAACTTTCAAAGGAGTCTCTAAAGTTTTAAATTGGTTTCTAACAGTATCTATTTCTTCTTTTCTTTTTCGAATAGAACTTTCATCTTGAAAGTAGTCATAAAGAAAAGCAGTCAATTTCCCATGTAACATTCCAACTTTATCTTTTCCAAAACCATCAACTTGATCACTCAACCTTTTAAACATGGCATTGATCGAAGCAGTAAATGGCAAAGTGTAAAACACTCTTCCTTGTCCAACTTTTTCCATTTGATTTTTCAACCACAATAAAGCTGTTTCTGTTTTTCCAGAACCTGTTGGTGCTGTTAAAATAATATTGCCTATTTTTCGAGATACAGATACTTGATGCTCGTAAAAATCAAATCCTTTTCCTTGTAATTCAATTCTCATTTTTTGTAAAAAATCAAAAGACGAATTCTCCAAATGATTTAACTTTTCAATATAGGCTGATGCCATGTGGTCGCAATGTTTGAAGGCACCCAATAGCAAAAGTGTTGTTAGGTAATTTTGAATATTTCCATCATCCTTTTCTTTTAAATATTTTCGAATAATTTTTCTTGGATTTTCTAAATTTATTTCAGCTAAACCAAAATCTTCATAACATTCTAAAATTTTAAAAACTGCTTGTTTGTCAACTAAAGAAAACTCATCAGAATAATCGGTGCAACCCTTTGGATAATTTGGACTGATTTTCTTTTCTATTAAAAAGGAATAAGTTTTATGATGTCCGACCACAACTCTTTCGACTAAAAATTTCTCATCATCATTCAAAGGCAAAGCAGAAACAAACGGAACTGAAAATAACTCATGTCGTTGCTTAAACCATTTGTTTTCTTCATCTCCTTTTAATATTTTTTGAAATTCTGAGTGTCCTTTTCCTAAATCATGAAAAATAATAACTATACGAAGTAAGTCCCAAAACCTATTGGTCGTAAGTGAATTACTTTTAGGAAAGGCATGTTTTAGATGTTTCCATATTCTTAATCCGTCATCAATATGTTTTTTTAATGTAGTTTGTGGTTCCGACTTCGCTAATAATTCACTCATAAATCGAGGAATTTATTACATGAAAAAATATATCCACTCCATCATTTAACTGAGTATCATCTCTATAAGCAGTAAGTTTGCTAGGCACGTCTCTTGCTTTAAAATCAATAATTGAAAAAGGCTCTGTTCCTAAATTCAGTCTTGGAATTGTATCTGAAAAATACTTAGGCAAAGCTTGTATTTTACCCGCTAACATATTATTTAATGGAATAATTTGACCTTTAACTTTAGACGCATCCTTAATTTCGTCTAATTCTACCTTTTCGATACTTTCAATGGTTGCCAAGTCATTTGATCGCCCCAATAGTAAACTATAGTATGGAGCTCTCAAATAGTCAACGATATTTTCGTCTTCTATGTAAATCGAAAGTCTATTTTCAAATAAAAATTGCCGTTGCATAATATTTGATTTAGCACTGTTGCTTGGTAAACCTTTTGAAGTAGATGTAATTTGATATATTGTTTCCAGATCAAACTCCTTAGCACCATATTGAAAAAAGTAACCTAATCTTAAATTATCATGGTTAAGATATTTGCCTGCAGCAGCATTTAGGAGCCCTAATACTGTACTTAGTGGAGGGACTTCCAAAGTAGGTTGCACTCCACTTATCAAATTGGGATACCTAAAACTTGCTGTCCATGATGTGATGTCTATTCTAAAAAATTCCATTATGAGATTTGTTTTTCAAGCTGCTTGCAATAATTATCAATTGCAGTATTGACTGAAGATACTTCAACATTTTTAAATTCGTTGGCAATTGCTTTCAATGAAGCTGTGTCTTCTTTATCTAAAAATCCACTTCTCACACCAATAAAAATTTTTCCTTCAAATTGCTTATCATAATCATTAATAACCTCTTTTAAACCTTCTATATTTAATACAAAATTTTGATTATAAGCACCTTCATTAATTGCTATATGAGAAAATGGATGATTGCCCGTTGTCATTGTTGAAAGGATGATGAACTTTGGCGTAACATCCGCCATATTATTCGTTTGCATAGCTCCTCCCGATATATATTTTAGTGAGTATATAGTATCTTTAGCTCTTTTCTTTCTGGCATCGGCAGACATTCTAACCAATTGCTGTGGCTCCCCATTTGCTTTCTGTACAAACTGATCATCAATTGTTGTCGCTCCACCATCCAGAGCTTCTTTTTTTAGTGATTCAGTTAAATTTTTAAACCCTGTTTTATTGTAAGACGCAAATGTTCCAATTTGCTCTAAGTCTAAAGCAAACATTCCTTTCATGATCGTGCTATACTCTTCTTTAGTGTATGGAACAGCATCCCCTTCTTGACGTGACATACTTGACCAGTTTTCGGCAGTTTGCGTAGAGGTAACAGCAACTAATGCTGAATTTTTCAAAGGGGAAACTCTGGTTACTGTAATATTTTCCATTTTTGGATTCCCTTTTTTATCTTTTTCTACTTCCCCTTCTGCATTCACCACTTCGCCTTTTGCAGCTTTCATATACCCAAAAATATCATCGTCTGGATGTTGAATTGGATTAGCGGCAGTGAATGCAATTTTTTTATCTCTTGTAATCGGAGACAATTTCCATTTGAAGTTCCTTTGCAAAGTATTTCTCCACCAATATCTCCAAGCTTGTCCAGAAACATAAACATACTTACGTCCGTTTTTTGTTATTTTTTTGGTAGCGACTCCATTATCAAGATTAGTGGAAGTGCTTTTTCCTGCGTTATTCAATGCGGCAACATCTACATCAATCAATACGAAACCTTGTGTTTTTAAGTTTTTCATTATAAATTATTTTTAATTTTCTGATTCAATAATTATTTCTGATTCTTCTTCAAAGAAGATTTTATTTTCGTGCATTTTTTGATAAAGTGAAATGAGCAATAAATCTCTAATCTCTTTTGATGATGTACCATCGGGAAAAAGATAATTTACGTAATCCTTCAAACTCACTAATACCGCTTCACTTTTTTGTTCATGATTTTCCTTAATCAATCCTAAAACAAATCTGCGAATATCGTGTGCTTTTTCTGCTCTGTTAAGCATGCTGATTCTTTTTTTCAATTGACCTTCATCGTTGATTATGTAATCAGCCAAAGTTTCGATTTTGTCTAAAGTTTTGTTGTCCATATTTTTTAAATGATTTTGATAAAGTCTGACAATTTTAAAATTAAATGAATTTCTATTATTCCATTTTAAAATAGTTGGCAAAAGATTTTTACCTAAAAGTAAATCTTGATATATCCAATTGATCCATGTTTTGTATTCATCATATTGAATTGAAGTTTTCTTTTTCTCAGAAATAAATAACTCTGATTTTGAATCATAAACAGTATCCTTATGTTTTGAATTATAATAGTGTTTTCGTACAAATTTTTTCCAATCAGTCTCAAGAGTTCGATAAAGCACTTCTTTATAAAAAGAAAAAAGTGGAGAAGAAAAATTGTAAAGTATAATTTCAGGCGATGCTCCAAAATTTGTAAAATGATATAGATTTATTTCAATATTTTCATCTTCTTCAAATAAATCTTCGTTTTTAGTCAAGCAGCTATGAACAAAATCAAACAACCCAGATGCAGGATTGTTAAATTTTGATTTTAAAACACCATCTGCACTTTTTGCGCCTATTCGACTTAAATTTTCAATTACATTTTGGCGAACAAAGCTTCTTGTTATTTTTTCATTATTGCTTGAGAGCAATGCTATTTTATCACTCAATTGTTGTGCACCTAATGGCACAAAAAACATTCTGATCAAAACTTCTTTGGAAAGCATTACTCCTCCTTGAAAATTATGATGAAAATTTAAAAACGTTCCCGAACCAGATAAAATAGAATTATCTCTTCCGCCTTGAAACAGTTTATTTTTTGTACCAAGAATTCGACAATAACCCATTTCAAAAGGCTCACTTTCGTCTATTAAACCCTGATAATATTTAATTGTTTCTTCAATTTTCTTTGGCCCTTTAAATGCAGGTTGGGTAATTTTCGAATTTAGAAAAAATGCATGAAGTTTAGCACCCCAGTTATTAACATAAATTCTTGCGGCATATTCAATTAATTGTGAAATGGTTTTGTTTTTTAGGTTAGGTAACTTCCAAAGTTGTTCTATTACATAGCCACCTGTATCTGCGAATGGATCGCCAGTAGTGCTTGTATAATAATTTATCTCTTGTATCATCTTCTATATTTTAAGCGTATGATTCAAAGCCCCAAATCCAATTCCAGTACTATTCCCGACACCCACTTCCCAAGCAAACTGTACAGCCCTCGGATCACCCTCTACAATAACTGGACACATTGTCCCTTTGATATTGATGTCTCTATATTTTACTAATTTGATCTTAGGATTAGGGTAGGTATGATCGAAAGATACTTTGACATCAGTCGTGAGCCCTTGCTTCGCCAGCTTATACTGTAGAGTTTCTGTAAGATAGGTATCAGATATCTTATCCGTGGGGTAGTAGTATTGCTGATGTTTCTCACCTTCTATGGTTCTTTTGATAAGGATAGGGCTTTGTGCCAAGAATCTATGCTTGCTACCAAAATCTGGAGTGACCTTCATAGTAACTTCTGTGACACTCATGCCCCAGCGTATATCTGCTCCATCAAATACACCTTGGATCACTTGCTGATGGAATGCTTTCAGCGGTGAGCTGATAAAAAACTCGCATCCATTGGGAAAGTTTAGACCGCTTTTGACTGGCACGCCTCTACTTAGGCTTGATAGTGAGTATAAGGATGTATCGTCATGTAACTCATTCTCTCCCAGCCATCTGTGGAAAGCACCTACGAGACTTTGTTGGTAATTGTATGGTACGATCTCCTTGTTAGGTGATAATATTAGATATATACGCATAGGTCGATATGGATTTTACAAATTAATAAACTAAATGTTGTCCGTAAGCCTCATGAATACCTCCGATATGTTAGGGCACATCTGATATTCATAATCCAATATTAAATAGTACCGTGCAGTGTATCTACATCATACTATTTATTTTGTTAAGTATTAATCTTGTGGGGTAGTTAAAAATACTTAAAAATTTTTGATCTATAATCTTTAATGACGAACGGTAGTATAATGGCAATAAAAGGCTAATTATTTGGATTAACGGTTGGATTACGGGAGGCTAAGCGACATCTAACAGATCTTTGTAATCTGTCAAATCTTAATTCATGCCTTATGAGATATGTTCAACTTCCCTGATTTGTAGAGTGATGCTTAGCGAGACCTGCCAGGTTTTAGCTACCTGTTAGGTCTGAGTGTTTGCTTGGTAGATCTGACATGAAGGAACTCACAGATATATCGCATTTGTATTTAAACTAAATTCCCTTTTGATACATTGCCACCTTTGGTATTGGTGAGATGATTTTTAGTTTAAGGGCTAAGAATAGTAGATTTGATAAATCTGATTTTACAGATTGTGTGTTCTATCGAGATATATTATGTTTTCTTGAAACCTGTCAGATCTGTGTTATGCAGCATAGCGAGATATGCAAGATTTCCAAAATCTGGTATATCTGTGTATAGAAGATTAGATCTGTCAAATCTTAATTCATGCCTTATGTATTATGTTCAGCTTCACTGATTCGTAGTGTGTCGCTTAGCGAGACCTGCCAGGTTTTCGAAACCTGTTAGGTCTGAGGGTTTGCTTGGTAGATCTGACATGAAGGAACTCACAGATATATCGCATTTGTATTTAAACTAAATTCCCTTTTGATACATTGCCACCTTTGGTATTGGTGAGATGATTTTTAGTTTAAGGGCTAAGAATAGTAGATTTGATAAATCTGATTTTACAGATTGTGTGTTCTATCGAGATATATTATGTTTTCTTGAAACCTGTCAGATCTGTGTTATGCAGCATAGCGAGATATGCAAGATTTCCAAAATCTGGTATATCTGTGTATAGACAAAGAAACAGAAATCAAGACCCCATAGAGTAATACCATTTACATTTTAAAATGTGGTGTAAATATTCTGAATTAAATTTGTTAAGGTCAAGGCAAAAGACGCTGTCATAGCCGTAGCTATGGGGAGTATTTTTAACGCTGAGATTAGCTAATTTCAGCGGAATATATGCGACATTCTAATGTGTAAATGGTATAGGCACTATCTCACCCCCACCAACCGCTCATAATCCTCATCCGTATCCACATCGAAACCAGCCGCCTCACATTCGATAAATGCAGTCTCATCTATATGCTTAGCTATAATACTTTTAGCACCTGAGATAGCACTTAGGGAAAGCAGATCTGAGAAGACAGTCTTAGTAAATAGGGTGGGAGCACCATAGCTGTCGTTGTATCGTGTAGTAATAATGGTAGATTGATTATGGGCAGCTTGCTTGAGGATATTTTGGTAATGGGATAATGGGATGAGGGGCTGATCGCTGAGCATAACGAGGACTGCATCAGGATCGTGTAGAGAGATAATATGCTCGATGGCCACAGATAACGATTTGCCCATACCTTCTTTATGATGTGGATTATGGATGTATTCTATGTCTAATAAGTCTAACTCATTGTGTATAGATGTGGTTATGGAACCGGTTACGCAATATGTCTGACATAATGATAGCTGTAAGCTAAGATCTGCGATGGTTCGGATTAGTGATTGGCCTTTGTATTGCAGTAGCTGCTTAGCATTGGTCATTCTGGATGAGGAACCTGCGGCGAGTATTATTCCTATTACATTCATGAGAGCGAATCGATCTTGTCTGTTAGTGCTGTGAGGGTGATTATTTTATAATCGGTCATTTTATATTTATCTATGACATCATCTAATAAGAAATCTCTTATGATCAGCACACAATCTTTTGTTGTCCAATCCAGATGAAACAGTTGTTTCGTTAATTTGTCAAATCCTTCATTTTGTAATTCTAATTTTCCGATTTCGTCGATGATGATGCAATTAATATTTGGATTATTGTAATGCTCTATGACCCAATCAGCTGCTGTACTGAAGCTTTCTTTTATAAAAGAAAATCTCCCTACTTGGATTGTTGTATTGTCTGGTTCCGCTTTCTCAAAATCTATATATGCCTTACTATTTATATCATACAACTGCCTTAACGTGTCGACAGTAGGTGATAAGAATCCTCCGATAGAATGACTTTGTGACACTGCTTCCATAAGTGTGGTGGTCTTGCCCGACTGTATAGCTTGAGATAAGATGTAGATCATGTTTTCTCGTTTGCAATTTCAGCATGGAGGCAATACATGAGACACTTAAATATAAAATCTTTTATACCATCAGAATTCTTCCAAGCGTACTTAGTTATATAACGCATGTAAGGAATTAGTTCAAATACTTGATTGACTTGCGATGAAAGAAGATTATGCTTTCTTAGTAGAAATCGCTTTACCCAATGCGTCAAAATAGGCGATAATAAAATATACCAAATTACAATAATCAGAAGTGTCCTCGAAAATATGTAGATCGCATGTGTAAAGTTATTGTATTCATTATCTGCCAAGTATAATACTATAATGATGAGACTTGCAAGTAATATTGTGATAGCAACTAATCTCAGATTCTTTTTCTTGCTTTTGTTAGGGCGGCTTAAGTTATCCGTATTAGCTGTTATTTGATATTCGGTAATATCTTTTACTGAAGATATCTTTTTAGTAAGCTGATGTAATTTATAACCTAATAGAATGCCTCCGATAAGATGGATGGAGACATAAGCAGAGATCAACGCAATCGAAGAATCATAAGGAAGTATAAATCCAAGATGCTTAGCGATCCAATTACCCAATGCATCCACAGCATCCCAGATAGAATATCCGAATAATACCGTCAGCGAAAGTATCTTCTGTAACGCAGACTCTACCAAGCCAAGTACCGTCAAAAGACTAACAGTAATTATGTTAATACCTATTGTGCTATATAATATAAATGCGAGCATTGCCTGAAAACTAACGGCAAAGTATGCACTTATCATCGAGTGAGGACTTACGAGCATTTTTACAATTAATACAATGATAAGTGACTGACTTAGATGCTTCCAGATATTATCTGAGTAATAACATATTAGCGTAATAATTATCATAGCAAGACTCGCTACAATTAATCCAGTAAATGGAAACTTAAATGCATGCATGATGCCTCCAAGACCCGACTCACTTAATGCCCATAAAGCAGTCAGGCGATGAATAGCAATATTGTTATTTTGATTTAGAGAATTCAGATAGATTGTATTTAGGTCACAGGAGAATTAAATGGTAGAATTTGTATATCTTTAGACGGAACAAATATGATAAAATATTATGGCTACTTATGATATAAATGTAAATGGAAAATCTATTTCTGTAGATGTAGACAGTGATACGCCTTTACTTTGGGTGCTCAGAGATACCATCGGCTTAGTCGGTACTAAATATGGTTGTGGTATCGCTCAGTGTGGTGCTTGTACTGTGCATATCGATGGTGAGGCCTCGCGAGCATGTTCTGTACCTGTCTCATCTGTAGGTGATAAGAACGTTACTACTATCGAAGGTCTCTCAGAAGATGGGAGCCATCCTCTACAGAAAGCATGGCGAGAACATGATGTACCACAATGCGGTTACTGTCAGGCTGGACAGATCATGACGGCTGCGGCATTGCTCAAGAATAACAGTAGACCATCTGACACAGATATAGATGATGCGATGTATGGAAACATATGTCGATGCGGAACGTACACACGTATCCGTAAGGCAATCAAAACAGCTGCTAAGTTATAATCATAATCAAAGAAAAAATGACAAACAATAATCATAATAATTCGAGAAGAGATTTTCTTAAAAAATCTGCAATTGCAGGAGGCGGCCTTGTAATAGGTTTTAATTATATCGGCTGTAAGGTTGATACTGCTCCCATAGAAGTCATGCGAGCATACCCAAGTGAATGGATAGATTTTGATGCATTTATAAAAATAGGGGATACGGGGCTGGTAACTATAATGTCTCAGAATCCAGAGATCGGTCAGAATGTAAAAACTTCTATGCCGATGATTGTCGCTGAAGAACTCGATGTCGCATGGAAGGATGTCATCGTAGAGCAAGCACCACTTAATGAAGAGTGGTATCCAAGGCAAGTTGCAGGTGGGAGTCAGTCTATCCGACAGTCATGGGAGATACTCAGAACCGCTGGGGCAAAAGTGAGAAGAATTCTATTAGATGCTGCGGCCGCAGAGTGGGAGTCAGATGTGGCTGAGCTATCTGTATCTGAAGGTGTAATCAGTCACATAGACGGACGTACAATAGAGTATGGAGCGATAGCTTCTGCAGCAGCACAATTACAATTGCCAGAAGAAGTAGAACTTAAAGATCCTACGGAATTTAAAATAATAGGATCCAGTCGTACTAATGTGGATATGGAAGGTATCATTACTGGTGAGTCATTATTTGGTATAGACTACATACGTGACGGTATGGTGTATGCGTCTATGATAAGACCACCGGCTTTTGGTCAAGAATTAGTTGCAGTGGACATGGAGGCTTCTAAGTCAGTAAATGGCGTATTAGATGTTATACAGATAGAAAATAAGGTAGCTGTAGTAGCAACTTCTACATGGGCGGCAATAAAAGCTAAAAGATTATTAGTCGCTGAATGGAGGCAGGTAGTGCCTGCAGAAGATACGACCTATCATACTCGTGTCCTCATGAAGCATCTGGATAAGAAAGCTGATGAGCCAAGGAGAGTAGAAGGTGATATCGATAAAGCACTTGCTGAAGCTGATCAGATTATAGATAGAACTTATGAGGCCCCTTTCATGCCACATAATTGTCTCGAACCGATGAACTTTTTTGCTAATATCACAGATGACAAAGTAGAAATGGTAGGTCCCATACAGACACCAAAGTGGACGGAAGATCGTATAGCAGAATTACTCGGTCGTGATAAGGAAGAGATTACGATTATGATGACGAGAATGGGGGGCGGATTTGGAAGGCGGCTGTATGGAGATTTCGCATTAGAAGCGGCGGCGATTTCTGATAAGATAAGAAAGCCTGTAAAGCTCACTTTTACAAGAGAGGATGATATGACGAGTGGTACTTATAGGCCTGCATCTGCATACAGATTTAGAGTTGGAATTAAGGATAATAAGATAACAGCCTATCATCTTACGGAGGCGTGTTACAATGGAATGATGTTCGGTACGATGCCAAGTAATTTTCCATGTGGCGCAATAGATAATTATCGAGTAGACAGTCACAGGATAGAAAGCAATGTAACCACTGGTGCATGGCGGGCACCTTATGCTAATTTTCTGGCATATGCTGAGCAAGCACTCTTAGATGAAGTGGCGGGTGTTATAGGAGTAGATCAAGTGCAGTTTAGGTTAGATCTATTAGAAAAAGCTAAAGCCATTACATTAGAAGAACCATATAATTACGAAGCTGATAAATATATCGGTGTCATTAAGTTAGCCGCAGAGAAATCTGACTGGAAAAATAAGGGAGGCAGACATCTCGGTTTCTGTGCTTACTACTCACACAATACCTATGTCGCGGAAGTAGCCGAGGTAAAAATGGTCGATAATGAACCGGTCATTCAGAAAATATATTGTGCTGTAGATTGTGGTATCGTCGTTAATCCTAAAGCAGCGCTTAATCAAATCGAAGGTGGTATCATAGATGGTATCGGTCATGCTATGTACGGCGACTTAAGTTTTGTAGATGGAAAACCGCAGGCTGATAATTTTCATAAATTTAGATTGATCAGAATGCCTGAAGTGCCAGAGATAGAAGTGCATTTTGTAAAGACATTAAATGACCCTACAGGCCTGGGTGAGCCGACTCTTCCTCCAGCTGGCGGAGCTATCGCCAATGCATTGTTTTCTGCGACTGGTAAGCGGTTCTACAAGCAACCGTTCAGCAAGGAAATAGAGTTGCTGGGTTAGTGTGCAAAAAAATAAGGATAAATATGAAATTGAGAAATCTATTAATTACAGAAGATAACATTAAGGGTAAGGGCTGGTTGTATCACGGGATAGGATGGGGTTTATTTATGTTTTTTCTCATGGCCATAGTTGTACCTTATCTACAGGAAGGCTCAATAGAATGTAATAGATTGGTTAAGCAATTCATCATATGGATGTTAGGAGGCCTATTGGTCGGTATAATGACCAAGTATATTTTTTTAGTTTTTGGGGATAAGAAAACTGATCATATAGGGCATTAATTAATATCATTAGCCTGAATTATCGATAAATTCGAAGTTTATAAATTTTGAATAATGTCATTTTTTCAGTCTATTATATAGGTTAATTGACATTGTATGGTGGTAATTATTGTTATAGTTGATATTTTTGTTATATTCACTTTATACCTTGTATTTGCTTAATCTTTAAAACTACTCAATATGCTTAATGAAGAAGTACGTAAAATAATGACTACTAATCCTGTAGTGGCGGAGCCTAGCAATTCCATAAAGGACGTTACAGAATTAATGAAGAAAAATACCCTACAGCAGATTCCTGTAGTAAAATCTGGGAAGTTAGTAGGGCTTATTACATCTTATGACCTGTGGAATCATATACGTCAGAATTCTGAAGGAGATAATGCATCTATTCAGGATGTCATGACTTCTAATGTTCTTACAATACGACCAAAAGATAAGGTAGGAACTGCGGCAGAATTATTTATCGATAGAAGATTCAAAACACTTCCGGTGGTCAACTTAGACAATGACTTAAAGGGAGTAGTAACAGCCTTCGATGTCATCAAGCATGTCTTCAAAAAAGAATATCCTAATCCTATTCTCTATAAAGAAGAATTGAAATAATTATAGCGAATATTATTAATCAAAGGTATTCAGGATAGAGAGGATGCTATCTCTCCATTCTTTTTGTACGGCTATCATTTCTTTATCTGGAATTGAGAATCTTTTCTTAGAGTGATCGCCATTGCACTGACTATGATCATGTTGTAGACCTTCGATCTCTATCATATTAGTTTTGTATTGCTCTAATCTCAACTGTTGTCTCCTGTTGTCGGTGGTCGTGTTGTCTGATAATTTTACTTCTATTTTTTTTATGGCATCGAGCCCTTGTTTTTGTATCTCAAATGCTTCTCTAAGTTCTGCAGATACAGGAGGATGATCATGCTTACAAGCAAATGTAAATATAAAGCAGAGTAGAGCTGATAGTGTAAAGTAGATTTTCATATTGTTTATTTCAATGCTGTTATAGACTTTTGGTGTTTCTGTTTTCTGTGTAAGTTACATCACAAGACTCAATTCTCGTTAGAATAATTATGTATTGCAAAGTTAAGTATTTCTATGGCAGCTTTTCTCTCCTCGTATCCATATGAGATTATCTCATTGGGCCCCTTATAATTACTGAACCATGTTTCAATGATAACGGATACTCCCGGATATTGACTATATAATTCGCTCATATTTTTGATATTGCTGAATAGACCTTTAATGGGGACTGCTATAAGTTTGTCATCTTGCTCTCCATTATCTAACAGTTTAAGCATGCCTATTATTCGACATGGTACGACTTCTTCTCTATTTAATTTCTGACCAAGCATGATAACGTCTAAGGGGTCTCCGTCACCACCCATGTCTTTGGGTAATAAGGACTGTGGTATCATGCCGTAATTGCATGGGTAAGCAAGATAATTAATTACTCTTGGCTTGTCGTCTATGTATTGCAGTTGTAAGGTTTCATCGTCCTTGCCGACTTCCCATTTTTGATGAGTGCCTGCAGGGATTTCTACGATTACATTTATAGTACTATCAGCATTATAGGGCTCATACTCAGAGATATATTTTTTGCCAGATACTTTTTCAATCTTATGAGTAGAAGATTCCCTCGGTGTTTTATTTACATTCTTGCATGATAGGATTAAAGTAATACAAATCATTAAAAAGACGTATACTCCCTTTAGCTTAATCATCTAATTCAAAGATTTATTATAGTACAACTTCAGTTCTTTGGAGCTTACGTTATTTTTAAATTTCATAAAAGTCATTAGATTAATGAAATTTACTTTTAGGTAAGAATTGTTTTTATATTTTCTTGCTGAGACGATTGCGGGATCTTTGATTATTGTCAAAGATTCATTCTTATTACGAAGCCTTTTTATCATATCGAAATCTTCCATAATCTCGCAGTCTTCATCATAACCATTGTATTTTTCAAATAAATCTCTTGTAAAGAATTGGCATTGATCACCACCTCCAGCAAACATTCCATCAAAACGTGTAAAGAATGAATTGATCTTAAGCAGCCATGATGAGCTATCAAATTTATAAGAAAAGAAGCCAACTTTATAACCCTGATTTATAGCGTTGCTGATATGACTTTGGAATTGAGATGGAGGAACGACATCTGCATGTAAGAATAGTAAGCAATCACCGTTACTGGCACGAGCACCTATATTCATCTGAATACTTCTACATGCATAATCAGACTTTATATAGTGGATATCGTGTTGGAGACATATCTCAATAGAATTATCTTTAGATCGAACACTATCGACGACGTAGACATTAGTATCTAATGATATGTTCTCCTTAAGGTAAGGGATGATTTTGATAAGATTTTCCCTTTCGTTCAATGTTGGGATAATAATATCTAACTTCATCTGTCTAATCACATTATAATATTTAAATAAGTATTTGATGCCAAAAGTAATATTAGTTTTAATAATCCTCCTTACGACAGGGATGTATTCTGTCGATGCTCAATCTTCTCAGTCACAAGATTATAATAAAGTATCTGAAGCGCTTCTCAATGCTATCAAGAATGGAGAAGATACGAAACCGTTTACGGATGTATTAGAATCTTCAGGTTTAGAGGACTTAGAGATGCAACTCAGTAATGATAAAGAGAAATTGGCTTTCTGGCTTAATATCTATAACAGTTATATTATTATGGTCTTACAGGATCATCCTGAATACTATGAGGATAGAAAGAAGTTCTTCAAAGCGCCTTATATCTTTATTGGAGGAGATTCTATATCTTTTGCAAAAATAGAACATGGCATTATCAGACGATCGCAATGGGATTTAGGCCTTGGCTTAATACCTAAGCCCTTCCCGGGTAAGTGGGAGCGTAAGCTGAGAGTGGATGACAAAGAGTATAGAATTCACTTTGCTCTCAATTGTGGCGCAAAAGCTTGTCCGCCAGTTACAGTTTATGATCCTATTAATTTGGAAAAACAATTGGCTTATATGACAGAAGCTTATCTCAAAAATAATACGACTTATGACGAAGCTAATAATGAGGTAACGACTACGCCACTTTTTTCATGGTTCCGAGGAGACTTCGGATGTAAGAAAGGCGTAAAGAAGATATTGGCAGAGCAGGGTTTAGTGCCATCTAAGAAAGTTGGCCTTAATTTTAAAGGATATGACTGGACCTTAGATATCGATAATTTTGTGGAGACGCCTTATGGGAGGTGATGTATGTACATTAAATGTGTAGCATTATTGCCCCGAATGCATGTATGAGATAGGCATGTGTGTCGTGTACGCTGATGCCAAGATTGCAGGAATGAGATAGGCATGTGTGTCGTGTACGGTTTTGCCACGAATGCACGAATGAGATAGGCATGTGTGTCGTGTACGTTGATGCCACGAATGCACGAATGAGAAGGGCATGAGTGTCGTGTACTGTTATGCCACGAAAGCACGAATTCGATAGGCATGTGTGTCGTGTACGGTTATGCCACGAATTCACGAACTCGATAGGCATGTGTGTCGTGTACGGTTATGCCACGAATTCACGAATAAGATTGGCATGTGTATCGTGTACGCTGATGTCACGAATGCACGAATGCACGAATGCACGAATTAGGAAAGTGATTTGTTATGTGTATTTCTTTATGTAGCCAATATGATAACACGTAAGATGTACCTCTGAGTTTTGGAGCTTTATGAATATTTCTTTATTTTAAATCTATGGAGTAGGTAATTGATTTTTTAGAAAATAAAATATGAACGGATTAATATACAGAGAAGCCAGCTACAAAATAATAGGTGTTTGCATGGAGGTTCATAATCAATTAGGTGCTGGCTTCTCGGAAATTGTTTATAAGGATGCCTTAGAACTTGAATTTAGGAGAGCTGAAATTCAATATGAAAGAGAAAAAGAATACTTGGTCAAGTATAAAAATGTAATTCTTCCTCATAAATTCTATGCAGATTTTGTGATGTTAGATTGTATTATTTTAGAAGTTAAAGGTGTATCATCATTAGCTAAAGAATTTACGGCGCAATGCATAAATTACTTATACCATTTAAATTTTAAGGTGTCGGAAAAGATTATAGAAGAGAATTTGTTAAGGTTAAGGCAAAAAACGCAATCATAGCCGTAGCTATGATGAGTATTTTTAACGCAGAGATTGACTAATTCTATTATAATATAACCGACATTCTAATATTTAAATGGTATTAAAGGTTTCAGATAACAAACTTGCTCTATTAGTAAATTTTGGTGAGATTAAATTGAATTATAAAAGGATAGTCTTATAGTGTATTGAATTGGGAACAAACAGTCCCTCAGTATAATTAAAGTCGTTTTGATATACTTGTTTTCTGATACATGCGATTCGTGCATTCGTGGCAATTATTTATAAGGCGCTTATGTCTTAAAAAGCTTCATTAGCAGTAAGATAAATATTCAGCTTATCTCCATACGCGACATCTAATCTGAATCTTGTTTTCTCTTTCTTATCGACTTCATATCGTAGACCGATACCATAGCTCAGCCTTGCGCTTTGATCAGCAAGTTTAGAAATGGATTCTGGAATTAATGATGAACTTATAAATGTAGCGCCTTTAATTTTTCTCCAGATCGGAAATCTCAATTCGGATTGTAGATTAACGATATTATAATTGATATAACGCCTATCGCTGTAACCTCTTGCTATTGCTGGTGTGCTTATGTATGGCATGTCAAAGAATGGCGTATCATCACTTGCTGTAGCACTGTATAACTGTGATGCGATCACTAAGTCATTCTTGATAGGAATGAAATATCTGATGTCAACACTATACTTCCAATAATCAAAATCTGAAAGTAAAATGTCGAGACTCTTCTCATATCGTATCTCTGCATACAGGCCATTAGAGGTAGAGAAGACATTATCTCTATTGTCATAAAACGCATTAAGGAGAATGTTGAATTTCTGACCACCTTCATATCCGATCGGTTGCTCGTTAAATAGTTTGCCAGTAGAATCTATGCTTGTAATATCAAAGTTGTCATACTTAAATCCGCCTCCTACAAAAACATTTTCTATATCTGATCTTGAGTAATTGAAATCTACTCTTGGAAATAAGACATCATAATTTTCGAGATCTAACTCTGCAGAGTTATTACCGATGCCATAGAAGTTGTAGAAATATTTGTAGAAGCCGATCTCTCCCTTATATCTTATTTTATTTTCGTTCTTATAGATCTCATATGGGATATAGAATAAGACCTGATTCTTAAGGGTATAAGCAGCGCTGTATATGACTTGTGAGGGTCGGCTTGCTGCAGATTCTCCTGATAGTCTGAATGTGGTAATGCCAGTCACTCCAAAAGCCAGTCCCGTCTCTGGCAGAAAAAATATGAAGGGTAGGATAGTGTTCTTGATTTTTTGGGAGTCCACTTCTGCTTCTTGATTCTTATCGACATCTTGTGCAATGCAGTTATGATGAGTAGATGCACCTAATATGAGAGTTATTATAAACGTAATCGAAGCTGATTTCATAACTCTAAGCTATAGAAAAAAGATGGATAGCGCTTTGTCTTAGATGTTATACCTATTAAAAAAAAGAGGCTTATACTTAGTCAGTAAAAGCCTCTTGAGATAATATTATCATTTTAGTACAGTCTAATACCTTCTTCCTCTGTTGCCTCCACCTCTATGACCACCACCACTTTTTTTACGATTAGCAAAAAACTCTTGCTTACGTCTTTGCTTTTCTTTGTTCCATTCTTTTTTCTCGGCAGCAGTCATAGGCTTATCTGTCTGAGGGAATGGATTCTTTTCTACGATTTTTAATTTCTGCTTGATTAGTTTTTCTACGTCTTTGACATAGATATTTTCTTCGGGCTCACATATCGATATGGCGATGCCTTCTTCTCCTGCACGACCAGATCTACCGATACGGTGTACATAAGTTTCTGGTTCGTTAGGCACATCATAGTTGATGACGTATTTTAGTTTATCGATATCGATTCCTCTTGCTGCGATATCTGTTGCAACTAATACTCTGACTTTGCCTTCTTTAAATTCCTTTAAAGCTTTCTGTCTTTGGTTCTGTGCTTTGTCACCGTGTATTGCTGCAGATTTGATATTTACTTTCTTTAGATTTCTTGTGATTCTATCTGCACCATGCTTTGTTCTTGAGAACAGGAGTACCTGCTCTATGTCGTCGTTATCAAGAATATGATTAAGAAGATCTTTTTTCTTGTCTCTATTGGTGTAGTATACATACTGCTGTACAGTCTCCGCTGCTGATGATACTGCAGCGACTTCTATCCTCTTAGGGTTAATTAAGATCTTATCTGATAGCGTAACTATATTGTCAGGCATTGTAGCTGAGAAGAATAGCGATTGTCTTTTTGTAGGGAGTAATTTAAGTAGCTTTTTGATATCATTGATAAATCCCATATCCAACATTCTATCAGCCTCATCAAGTACAAATAGTTTTATTTGACTTAAGTCAATAAGACCTTGACTCTGTAAGTCTAATAATCTACCAGGAGTCGCTACGAGAATATTGATTCCTCTTCTGATCTGCTCTACTTGCCTTCCTTGTTTTACACCACCAAAGATGACAGCATGTTTGATATTTGTGTACTTGCTATAATCTTTGATATTCTCTTCTATCTGTATTGCGAGCTCTCTCGTAGGTGTGACGATGAGTGCTCTTAATTTTGGCTTATTGCCACTATCTCCTTCTATCTTATGTATCAGCTGAATGATCGGAATCGCAAATGCAGCAGTCTTACCTGTACCTGTCTGTGCTGACCCTAATATGTCATGTCTGTCTAATACGAGTGGAATAGCTTGTGCCTGAATAGGCGTCGGCTCTGTATAATTCTTATCTTCTAACGCTCTTAATATTGGCTCTACAAGATCCAGTTCTCTAAATGTCATTATAATTCTGTTATGTAATTCTTTGTGTAATAAATAAGTGTGTTGCTCTTCTAATCTATCCGGGACGGACTCTGTAGGTGGGCAAAAATTTAATAACACAAAGGTATATAAAATTAATGACTGATGTTAAGTAGCTGTAAGTGAGTATTTTATGAGAGGGCTTAGGGCATGTAGTGTCCTTATGTCAGCTTCCTACAACTCTGCATTTATTTTGACAACACTGTCTTTAGCATCACCATAAAGCATGTATGTATTGTCCTTATAGAAAAGTGGATTGCCGACGCCTGCATATCCTACTGCCATAGACCTTTTCATAACAATTACCTCCTTAGCATTCCATACTTCTAAGATAGGCATACCATATATGGGGCTTGCAGGGTCATCTTGTGCACCAGGATTTACGATATCATTAGCGCCGATTACGAGAACGACATCGGTATCTTTTAGGTCACTATTAATCTCATCCATTTCGAGAACGATATCATAAGATACATTAGCTTCTGCTAATAGCACATTCATATGACCTGGTAGTCTTCCAGCAACAGGATGTATACCAAATCTGACAAGTTTATTTTGCTTTTGCAATCGTTCTACCATTTCAAAAACTGGAAATTGTGCTTTAGCTACTGCCATACCATAGCCGGGTACGATAACAATAGATTTTGCATCATTCAATAGGTCTGCAACTTGGCTGTGATTCTTAGCATTCACTTCTCCAGTGACCTCTTTCATAGCACCTGTAGGTGCTGCTCCGAATCCTCCAAAGATGACAGAAAGAAAAGATCTATTCATCGCCTTACACATAATGATAGATAGGATAGCGCCTGAGCTACCGACAAGTGCTCCAGTAACGATAAGCAGATCATTACCCAACATAAATCCTGCCGCTGCTGCTGCCCAACCAGAATATGAATTAAGCATAGATACAACGACTGGCATATCGGCACCTCCAATGGCCATCACAAGCATGACACCTATAAATGACGCAATCACTGTCATAATAATCAGGTAAGACATTCCACCAATTCCTGATGCATTCACAAAAAATATACAGAGTACAATACAACCTATCAATAGCAAAATATTAACGAGATGTCTTCCTGGGTAGACTAATGGCTTACTTCTGATCTTACCCTCTAATTTTCCCCAGGCGATAACAGAACCTGTAAAAGTTATAGCACCTATAAATACACCTATAAAGATCTCTACAAGATGTATAGAATGTGCAGCACCCACTAAGTCCTGTGTGTGTGGATCGAGATAAGATCCAAATCCTACAAGCACAGCAGCCAGCCCTACAAAACTGTGTAAGATAGCAACGAGCTGAGGCATAGAAGTCATCTCTACTTTTCTGGCTAATGCGATACCTATTACTGATGCTATTGCGATAGCGATGATAATATATATTTGACCTTCGACACCTTCTCCTAAGACAGTAGATACGATGGCAATGATCATACCGACGATACCATATAGCACACCTCTACGTGCAGATTCTTGTGATGATAATCCACCCAGACTGAGTATAAAAAGTATACTTGCAAGAAGGTAGGAAGCGAGTTGTATTTGTGATGAGATCATAATTATTTTCTAAACATTTTGAGCATACGATGAGTCACAACGAATCCACCTACAATATTAATAGTAGCAACCAGTATAGCTACAAAAGCAAGAATTGTCATTACGTTGTTAAGGTCGTCTCTGGTCTGAAGCAAGCCTCCTATTATTATGATACCACTTATCGCATTGGTTACTGCCATCAGTGGTGTATGAAGGCTATGAGAGACATTCCATATGACTTGCCATCCTATAAATACCGAAAGGACAAAGACTGTAAAGTGCTGCATAAAATCTGCAGGCGCTACCATGGCAATGAGATAAAGCAAAACGGCAATAACAACTAAAGCGATCAATGAACCTACGCCATTTGTTTTTTTCTCTTCTTTTGTAACAGGCTTGGTTTCTGTAGCAGCTTTGTCTTGAGCTGGTGCTTTACTTACATTGAGTGGCTTGGGAGGCCAGTTGATTTCACCATTGTAAGTGACCATAGCTCTGCTTACAACATCGTCATTCATGTCAATATTGAAATTTTCATTTTTACCCATGTCATCTAATAGGTGACATAGATTATTACCATAGAGTTGGCTGGCTTGCGATGGCAGTTGGTCTAATTTTCCTATTATGGTTACTCCATTATCTGTTGTGTAGATTTCATCTCTCTTAGTAAGAACACAATTGCCTCCAGAGGAAGCGGCAAGATCAACGATGACAGATCCAGATTTCATCTCAGCGACATGATCTGCAAGAATAAGCTTAGGTGCATCACGACCTGGGATCTGAGCAGTCGTTATTATGATGTCTACTTCTGCAGCAAGTTTTTTGAATAATGCCATTTCTGCATCGATGAAAGCTTGACTCATTACTTTAGAATATCCTGATGCCGTAGAGCCATCTTCCTCTATATCTACTGTAAGAAATTCTGCGCCCATACTCTGTATCTGTTCCGCTACTTCAGCTCTGGTATCGAAAGCTTTGACTATAGCTCCTAATGATCGGGCCGTTCCGATAGCAGCTAGACCTGCGACACCTGCTCCTATGACTAATATCTTTGCTGGATTTACTTTTCCGGCTGCAGTGATTTGACCATTGAGGAATTTGCCGTAGATATTAGCAGCTTCTATGACGGATCTATATCCTGCGATATTGGCCATAGATGATAGGACATCCATTTTTTGAGCTCGTGATATACGAGGGATGGCATCCATCGCTACGGCATTTATTTTATTCTTTGCTAACTCTGATAGTAAATCTTGATTCTGAGCAGGGTAGAGATAACTAAGCATAACTTGCCCTTCGTTCATCAAAGAAATTTCTTCTGTGGTTACAGGCTGTACTTTCAGTATGATATCACTTTGGGCATAAAGTTCTTTTGCAGAAGCTAATACGATTGCTCCTGCATTTTCGTATTCTTGATTACTAAAATTTGAAGCTGTTCCTGCATCAGACTCAACAAGAACTTCGAAGCCTTGCTTAAGTAATCTTTTCACATTTTGAGGTGTAGCACCAACTCTTTTTTCTTGAGGTGTTTTTTCTTTTGGGATTCCTACTTTCTTCGCATTCATAAGATTACTTTCTCTATAATTACTCAAGTTAGTAATTCCTACATACTATTCTGATTGAAAATAGAAAAATAGTAATGACGCCAACATTATTCAAAGACTGAACATCTACATTAGTGGAAAAATATTAATGTGAATATGAAACTGATTACAGCTTTGGACAGACAGAAGTACAGCTTCCAAAATCTCCAAAAACGTAGAACCATAATATCACTAAATCCAAGTTCGAGAGTGCAGAGATATGCTTTTATCACGGTGTTTTAGCCGCTCCCTAAAAAGTATATAAGCAGAGTTTGAGAATGATTTCCTATCTGCCAATAGGTCAATAATAATGTTTGTGTCAATAAACAATTTTAATTTAGCCATGCTTCTTTATCCTTAAGTTTCTTGTTTCCTTTTTCAAGTCAAAATCTTTAGGCAACTTTATTATTCCCCTTATAGAATCAAGCTCAGGGTCTCCTAATTCAGGATTTTCAGAAGTAACTTTTTATAAGTACGACTCAATAAATTTGAGATAAACTTTGATTGTTTCCTTTTGCATAGCGTTTAGCTTTTTCTATTAATGACTTATTGATCGAGAGTGTCAATTTATATTGATACGTGATATTTTATGTAAATAAACGTACTTTGTTTTGCATCTCCATTTTTCATTATCTGGCAGCTGACGTATCGGTGATATTTAAAAAAAATGATAAATAAATCTTGCTTATTAGGCATCGCCGAATCCACAACTAATTAGATCTCTACATAAATACATAATAAAGAACCTATTATACTAAAATGCTCAATAGTGTGAATGAGAATGCTTTCATTTTTAATCTTACTTTAGTAAATAACTATCTTAGATTTATTTTTAAAAATATAAGTTTTGTATACAGCTTTAATACTTAGAGTGATAATTTTTCACCCTTTTGGACGATCATGGAATGTCTCCTATGTCAGCACTCTGGATATGCATCTACCGATTGATACAAGAGATATAGATACAATATTACATCGTAATATGTCGATACTATTAGAGCTTATAGGTAAAAAAGAAATACTGCATCAAGATACCGATGGAGGTATTAGAGAAGAGAAAATTCAACTTTAATTACATAACCAAGTACATTATCAATATTCAGGGTATAACTTATAATTATGTGTACGATTTTTTGTGGATGACATTCAGCTCTAATGAGATTTGATAATAAGACATAAGCAATAGCACCATGCTACGCTACATTATTAGTAGCTTACTCCTCTATAGCAAATAACTTTATTAATGATATGAAAAACTTAGCGATTATAGGTGGCGGTCCGGCAGCGTTGATGCTTGCTGCGCAGATAGATACGGCGGTATATAAGGTGACTATATATGAGAAGAATAAGGCTGTAGGCCGTAAGTTCTTGGTAGCTGGCGATGGGGGTCTCAATCTTAGCTATAATGCATCGGTTCATGACTTGGGTGATCAGTTCTATCCGAGAGAGTTTATGTCTCCTGTGTTAGAAAAATTTGCAGCTGATGAGTTGATGGATTGGATGAATGCAATAGGCGTCCCGACATTTGTAGGGTCAAGTAGTCGTGTGTTTCCGGTTTTGGATATGAAGCCTATTGAGGTCCTGAATAAGATCGTCGATTACGTCATATCTAATAAAGTAGAATTTCAATATGGAATGACTTGGACTGGATGGAGTGAGGATGGTAACTTATGTTTTGAGGGATCGGATGATGTGGTGTGTGATATTGCTGTTTTTGCTATGGGAGGAGCCAGCTGGAAAGTGACAGGATCTGATGGAAAATGGGGGAGTGCCTTCAGCGAGAGAGGTGTGCAGATATTGCCTTTCCGTGCAGCGAATTGTGCTTTCGGTGTAGAGTGGAAAAAGAACTTAATAGATGCTCATCGAGGTAAGCCGCTTAAGAATGTTGCAGTAGAATATGGCGGGTATATCTCTAAGGGTGAGCTGGTGATGACACAGTTTGGTATAGAGGGTAATGCAATGTATCCTCTGAGTCGTAGGATGCAAGATGCACTCCATGAAGAAGGTAGTATTGTCTTTCTATTAGACCTTAAGCCGACGATGTCTGCAGATCAGATACTCACTAAATACAAGAAGTCTAAGCACCTGAAGGTGACAGATATTCTAAGCAGAGATATTAATCTTGATCGAGCTTCTATCGGCTTGCTTAAGCAGTTCTCTGATAGAGAGACATTTCTCAATCCTGAGTTGCTATCAGAATTGATCAAGTCAGTACCTATTGTTGTACATTCTGCTGATGATATAGATAAGGCGATATCTACTCTTGGCGGTATAGATTTATCTGAAGTCGATGGTGATTTTCAGCTTAAGAAAATGCCTAATAATTATGCTATTGGTGAGATGCTGGATTGGTATGCGCCTACAGGTGGATACCTTCTGCAAGGTTGCTTCAGTATGGGTTATGTGTTAGCAGATTATCTTAATTCTCAATAGACATCTTAATGTAAATTATAAAATAGTAAGTTGGAATATCTACCTACTACATATGTTCTAAAATCTCGTAAGTCTATAAAAATTAGAGTTGCAGAAGCGACTGATGCACAAGACTTATTAAACTTAAAGAGAGACTACATCAGAGATACGCAGACGATACCTATGTCAGTAGATGAGTATCATAATGATATGAATAATGAGGCAAGTCTTATTGCTGATTATTTCGCATCTTCTAACAGTATATTATTAGTGGCAGAATATGATAACGTGCTTATAGGTAATATAGATCTGACGGGAAGTAAGAGATCAATAATGTCACATACAGGAATGATCGGAATGGGCATAAAAGAAGAATGGAGAAATCAGGGTCTTGGTAGATTCTTAATTGAGTCCATCATAGATTGGGCAATAAGTTATTCTGAGCTTAAGCTTATCTGGCTGGATGTATACGCAAGTAATGTATTGGGTGTCAATCTGTATAAGAATACGGGATTTAAAATAAGCGGTATTATTAAAGATTTCTTCAAACAAGAAAACGGCTACATCGATAAAATCCAAATGTATCAGTGCATACGATAGAAGCTATAGATGCTGTTCGTGTCAATGTATTAGGTATAAGGAGTATATAAAGTTTAGAAATTGCGTACACTATTTTTTTTCTCCGCTTAGGAGAAACATTTCTATTTACTTACTGTTAGATTTGTTGTGCTGAATTACCAGCATTTTCTACAAACACTGAATGTCTAAACTCCCTAAGCAGTATAAGTTTGTTGATCTATCAGATTATGGTAGGTCTATCGCTCGCTGGATCGCAAGTTCTTTAAGAAATACTGCGGTGACACCTATACATGTAACCTCTTGGTTTATAGTGTCGGGTCTGTTAGCCATTGCATGTATATTATTGAAATGGAATTTTGCTGCTGCATTTTTTTTGATTCTTAAGTCGATTTTGGATGCCGCCGATGGAGAGTTATCGAGGATTAAGAACATGCCGTCCTATATCGGTCGATACTATGATTCCATTGCAGATATTATTTTAAATTTCTTATTCTTATTTACATTCTGGACCTTAGGAGATGGATCTATCATATGGATGTTATTGGCGTTCGTTGGGATGCAGCTACAAGGTACTCTATACAACTACTATTATGTCATCCTCCGTAATAGTGTGAATGGTGATAAGACGAGTCGTATCTTTGAGAATATTACTCCTAAGGCCATGGAGGGGGAGGATCAGCGTACCGTTGATGTCTTTTACCATGTGTTTAACTTTCTGTACATCGCATTTGATAAGACGATATACTATCTTGATATGAAAGCTATCAGTAGTGGACCTTTCCCTAAGTGGTTTATGACGAGCTTATCTATATTTGGATTGGGATTCCAGTTATTAATTATGAGTGTGATGTTAGTATTGCACTTAGAAGAGTATATTATTCCATTCTTTATCTTTTACTCTATTCTGATATTTGTCTTTGTGGGTATAAGAAGATTTGCTATGAAGTAATTGTTACTTATGCAATTAATAGGACCTTCCAGTCAGCAGACTGGTTAGAAGTTGTAAGCATCAATTATTAGATTAGATACCCATCTCTGATACTCTTCGATGCGAAAGTTGCGCCATCTTATATTTAATTCCATATCATGCTCTACGGTCTGCATAAAATTTCGAACAGGATTCTTCCGATTAAGGGCATTAGATAATTGCTTACGTACAGACTTATCCGAGAATTCATCTATGAAATCTCCCATCATAACCAGCTGATCGTCGGTACTGGGTTTTTCTATTTTCACATAGTCTTTTATTTTTCGCTCACGTTCTGCCTGTAGCTTTTCTTGAGCTGCAATCTCTTCTGGATCGACTATAGAATTATCTATAGTCGTTATTGCCTTTGAGAATCTGTGGATGTAGCAGGTATTGCCTTTTGCGATTTCTCTGGCTATGTTTTTTATTATTTCTGTGTGTAGGACGGACATTAATTATTAAGTATTCTATCAGCCACTTCTTGTGCATCGATACAGAATTTATCATCACCTTTTAATGACCACTCGCCAGTTTTATTTATGTAGAACTTAACTGTCTTCTCCACAACTGCGGAGTAGCCACCTAATAGCCTTACCATACTACCTACTTTCTCAAGATAATCGTCCATACTTAGTTCTCCTTTGATAACCATATTCCATAACCTGTTGATACGGACAGATCTTTCTTTATTGACTTTGCTCTTCTTTTTGTGAGCCATTAGAAAAAGAGAAAGAGCTTTCGCTTCCGCAGATGGTTTTGGCAATTGTTTTTTCATATTTTGTTTTTTTCCTTACACCCTTACACCCTTACACCCTTACACCCTTACACCCTTACACCCTTACACCTTTACACCCTGACTCTTATCCCCTTACACCATAGAACTTCAGTCCCTTACACCCCTAAACCTTACACCTTCACTCCCTTGCACCTTTAATCCTTTAATTCCTTACACCGTTATACCCTTACACCTTACACCTTGAACCTTCACTCACTTACACCTTCACTCCCTTGCACCTTTAATCCTTTACACCCTTACACCCTTGCACCTTACACCTTGCACCTTTACACCCTTACACCTTACACCGTTACACCCTTACACCTTACACCTTACACCGAAAAACCCTTACACCTTACACCCCTTTTACCTCGTATAATTAGGTGCCTCCTTCGTTATTGTGATATGATGTGGATGGCTTTCGTGTACACCTGCAGTAGTTATTTTGACGAGTTCTGCTTTCTGTAGTGATGCAATATTGCCTGCACCGACATAACCCATACCTGCTCTGAGTCCACCGATATATTGTACCATAACTTCTGAGACGGTTCCTTTAAATGGGACACGGCCTTCGATACCTTCTGGGACTAATTTTTTTACATCATCTTCGACATCTTGAAAGTAACGATCCTTTGACCCTTTCTCCATAGCGCCGAGTGACCCCATCCCTCTGTATACTTTGAATTTTCTGCCTTGGAATAATATAGTCTCTCCAGGAGCTTCTTCTGTTCCGGCAAATAATGATCCTGCCATTATACAACTTGCGCCAGCGCAGAGAGCTTTAGCGATGTCACCAGTATATCTTATACCTCCATCGCCTATGATAGGAATGCCTGTGCCTCTCAGTCCTTCTGCCGCTCTCATAATAGCCGTCAGTTGTGGTACACCTACGCCAGCTACGATGCGTGTAGTACATATACTGCCTGGACCTACACCTACTTTAATACCGTCAGCTCCTGCATCTGCAAGTGCTTTGGCTGCTTCTCCTGTAGCGACATTACCACCGATAATCTGTAGATCTGGGAATGCATCTTTGATTTCTCTTACCTTCTGTAGTACACCTGCTGAGTGTCCGTGAGCAGTATCTACTGCAATGACATCCACAGCTACGTTAACGAGTGCTTGTACACGTTCCATTGTATCAGCGGTGACACCGACGGCAGCACCTACGATTAGTCTTCCATGAGAATCTTTAGAAGAATTAGGATAGTCTTTGACTTTCATGATATCCTTATAGGTAATCAATCCTACAAGCTTGTAGTCTTTATCTACAACTGGAAGTTTTTCTATTTTATGTTTTTGGAGAATATCTTGAGCTTCTTCTAATGTTGTCCCTTGTGGAGCCGTCACAAGATTATTTGATGTTAATAGGTCTTGTACAGACTTTTGTGTATCTGTCTCAAATCTAAGATCTCTATTAGTCAATATACCTGTGAGCTTATTGTCCTTATCTACAATAGGGATACCACCTATCTTATAAGTCCTCATAAGCTTAAGAGCGTCAGCTACAACAGCATTCTCTCTTAGAGTGACGGGGTCTATGATCATGCCGCTTTCAGATCTTTTGACCTTTCTGACATGCTCTGCCTGATTAGCTATACTCATATTTTTATGTATGAGACCTATGCCACCAGATCTCGCAAGTGCAATAGCTAAGCGATATTCTGTTACAGTATCCATAGCTGCGGATACTATAGGGATGTTTATTTCGAGACCTTGAGTTATTTTTGTTTTGACACTTACATCTCTGGGAAGTACCTCTGAATATGCAGGTACCATGAGCACGTCGTCAAAAGTAAGGGCTTCGGATATAATTCTGGGAGAGAAATTGTTTGATTCCATGCGTAAAATTATGTTATTTTTTTTTCTGATAATAATTTCACTTTGTGATTCTCCATTCTTTTTACATTTATAGTATGATAGAAGTCTATACTGATGCATATTTTATGAAAAAGGCCTACGAAGAGGCTATGGTTGCGGCAGAGGAAGGTGAGGTTCCTGTAGGAGCTATAATCGTATGTCAGAATCAAATAATAGCTAAGGCCCATAATCAGACAGAAGTTCTACTTGATGTCACGGCGCATGCTGAAGTCATAGCGATTACAGCTGCTTCCAATTATCTCGGAAGCAAGTTCTTAGAAGAATGTGTGATGTATGTGACATTAGAGCCCTGTGTGATGTGTGCAGGAGCGATTAAGTGGGCAAGAGTAGGGAGACTTGTATATGCTGCATCAGACGACAAGCATGGATTTATGAATTATGGCAAGGAAGTCTTGCATCCGAGTACTAAGTTAGAGTACGGTGTTATGCATGATGAATGCTCGCAGATAGTTAAGCATTTCTTTAAGTCACGAAGGTAGCCTTGTATTGGCTTACTTAATACTGGTTTTATATTGATTGATTATTTTATTTCTTCTCGTCAGAATATCTTAATTACCTCCTATTTAGATTTTCTCAGTTAAACTATCGTTAAGGAACCAGTTAAAAACTCTTAATATTGCATTTCTGATTTAACCATCGACTATTTTTCTATTCTAATAGAGGTATCAAAAAATATATATCCATATGAAAAATATAATAATCCTTGTCGTCGCATCACTAAGTCTAAGTCTTACATCGTGTAGTAAGAAGCTTACTTATTTTTCTGAGAGATTACAGAAACAATATGATTGGTCAGAAAGTGAATTAGAACGTATACAGTTTTATGTATCTCAGGATATAAGATTGTACAAGAGTTCTTCCTCAGGTAATTCTAAAATCGAAGGAGGAAAAATAAAAGTAAAAGATAACTCCAGAGTTAATGAAGTCTTGATAAAGAGAGGTACACCAGGGACGCTTGTCTTTACACCTAATGAAAAAAGATTTGCAGTTAGCTTTGAGAATGATGACGGCAATTTTCTAATGTTTGGACCGAGTGATAAAAATAATGGACGCTATACACTACTCGCTAAAGACTGGAAGCGTAATAACGGTATTATCACATACGGCGGTACAGAATATAGGACAGGCTCCGAAAGCGCATTTGCAGCTTTGATGGTAGATATAAAAAAAGCAAAAAACTCGACAGTTAAAAGAAAAACTGCCAGAGGTAGAACGGTTAGGTAATCTAAGTGTAGGTAAGTCATATTAGTGACAGCTAGTATTGTTATTTTAGCGTCAGCTTTACTATAGTATACTAAAATGCAGTACTTTGGAATACCAAGCATAGTATTGTCACAAATAACTTAAATGCATATTCCAAATAGATATCATTTCTCATTAATAGGATTAGTTAATTTTTTTTTCATTTGCTTTGGAATATCGCTGTCTTACAATGCAGTTTCTCAAGAAGATGTATTATATGAAGCAAGCTTTATCGAGACAACATCAGATCAAGTCAGGTTCTCGATGTACTTGGATACAATAATAAAGTATAGGTATGTAGATATTGATATTGCCTCACAAGTCACCGATCTATGTGATAAAATGATTAATGATGGCGTCGTCCTTCAGGATTCCGTATTATTGGATTACGCCATAGCGAGTATTTATCTTAAATATAATAAGCTTGATGCCGTAGGTGCTTATGAGTTAATCATTGAGAATGAGTACCTACTGAATAGTCAGAATGTTATGGCCGAGCAGGTCGGCAATTTTCTATATTTGAGAAGCTACACGTTGTTGGTATTAGGCGACTTTGAAGCTGCGCAGATAGCTTTTTATAAAGGCATAGAGAAAGGTAAGGCTGTTAAGGATACGGCATCGGTAATACAGAGCTTGTACTCTCTCGGACAATTATACACGGTTACGGAAGAATATGAGGAAGCCATTGAGTGCTTCGATAGGATAATCGAGTACGGGAAAACTAGTGAGATAGCTCCCTCTACACACGCATTAACTTACGTAGAATTAGGTAAAACTTACATAAGCATAGAAGATTATGAAAAAGCTTTAAAGTCATTAGACTACGCTTATATAATTATGGATAGCCTAAATATCGAAGTCCTTAAATCTGATGCCCTAGTGGAAATAGGAAATGTTTACTTAGCGCAAAAAGATGTAAATGCAGCTAATGAAATATATCTACAGATGAGAGAAGCGAAGAACGGACCTTTGGATCAAAACAATGTTGTCGTTTCTCGAAAGTTTCTAGCTAAGCTAAATAGATTAAAAAAACTGTATCCTCAAGCCTTAGAAATTTATAAAGAAATCATTAACGTAATGGATTCTACTAATTTAGATTATATGATTGAGACATATGCTGAAGTTAGTGAATTATGCTTTGAAATGAAAAACTATAAGTTAGCCTATGAATATCTAACAGCACATAACGAAGCGAAGGAAAAAAAGGACGATGACACCAAAAGGCAAAAGACTGCTTATCTAAAAATCAAGTACAATTCTGCCCAAAAGGAAAAGGAAAATTTGCAGCTTACAGCCACGGTATCTCAGAATAATGCAGAAAGAAAAACAATCTTCAGTTGGTTAGGACTTTCTACATTATTATTGTTGTTTCTTATTGGAGCTTTATATCAGAAAAGAAGATATAGTATAAGGCTAGAAGAGGATGTTCTTAAAAGAACGCTGAGTCTTGAGAAAAGTAATAATCTATTGAATATATCTATAGGAGAGCTTGATGAATTCAATAGAATTCTATCCCATGATCTTAAAGAACCGTTGCGAGGTATTGTCGGATTCAGTCAGCTAGCATGTAGAGATATTCATGATGAGGATAAAGTAAATCAATACTTAAAGTACGTATCCAAAAACGGACAGCAATTAGGTCAATTAATTGATGATGTCAGTGCTTATCGGAACGTTGATTCTATGAAGGTAGAAGAAAAAACCAATGTGAATATTGCAGCACTTTTTGAAGAAATTTCTAATGTTGTAATGCAAGAATTTCCTGATAAGGAAATTAAATTAGAGCTTACCGCGAATAAGGATATTTATTGTTCTGCTAAACTTGTGAAAGCTGTTCTAAAACGCATCGTTGATAATGCTGCAAGATTTAATGATAATAAGCATGTTAAAGTTAAGGTAAATTACGAGATGAAAAATAGAGACCATGTTTTTCATATTGAGGATAATGGTATAGGAATAATTGAAAATTACCATACCCAAATATTCAAGATGTTCAAGCGATTAAATAACAGAGAATCATATTCAGGTTCAGGCTTAGGATTAAGCATAGCTCAGAAATTGATTAGGAAGTTGGATGGAGAAATCTCAATTGTCCGTTCTGAAAAGAATGTAGGCACAACATTCAAAGTTGCCTTTGAAGCATAGCCAAAATTTAAATTTATATCTCTACGTATGATACCAACTATCTACTAATTCGTTGATATGGTAGTCGTTGTACTTGTCTATTATTTTCTTGCCATAAGTATCTGCCGTAGCACTGTCAGCATGCATGGATTGATGATCATGTAATCCATCTTCTTCCATCTCTGGCACCTCAAATATTTCATCTATATTAAGTGGAACAAAGTTTCTATGCTTTAGAATTTTAGAATATACATGAAGATAGATTTCAGGGTCATATGGCGGTTGCTCAGAGACATCTATTTTTTTGCCAAACTCATTGGCTATTATACAAGTGTCTTTCCATAGCATAAGCATTACTGACGGCTTAGCGCCAGACCATACCTTAGCATCTTCTGAGACTTGTCTTTCTCGTTCAGCTTCTATTGCTGCTCTTACTTTGATGCTTGGTATAGGTACTACAACCTGACATAGCTCTGAGGATAGAAAATTCTCCAAGTTATCATCCAGTTGCTTTTGCATTAATTCTATAAATCTATTGCCGACAAGAGGTGCTTCTATAAGTAATATGTTATCACTCGATTTGTTAAAGTCGATCCATTCTCGTACGACATCCATCAACCATAATCCGGCGATAAGTTTCAGACCATTATGCACAATGCCATCTCCCATGGGATAATATGAGCTGATATAGTCTGTCTCAAAAGCCTTACGAGCGACATCCCATTGTATGATGTCTAAGTCCTTACCTTTATTTTGAGCAATGGCTTTGAATGCATTGATGTATAAGCTTTTGCCGACTCCAGGCAGTCCAGAGAATATTACAATTTTGCTATCAGTCAATTCTGATAGCTGATTATAAATAGGACTTGATTCAGGTATGATATTGAGGAATGACATCAGTGTATTATTGGAAAGAATCTTTAGATCTAAATTTTAATTTATCTTCATTATCGGTTAGATATTTTGCGACAAGATCTGACTTCAGATTGATACTATTTTCTAATTCAATAATCTCTGCATCATTCGTTTCAGTATTATAGATGGCATAAGTACAATCACCAGTTTTTTGGGCACACAGTTCGCCTGGGTTAACCACTAAAGTATTATTAACGACTTCCTTCTTTTGTAAGTGATTATGACCATAGAATATGGCATCATATAATCCCGATTGCGCCATCGGTGCAGCAAGATCATTATAGTGACTTATGAATATTAATCTATTTTCGATCTCTAAAAAATCATAAGTATTGAGGCTGACTTCCAAGTTGCTGTCTTCTCGATAAGATGCTCTCATTATATCAACTTTCTCTCCATCATTATTACCCCAAATCATATAAGTAGGTATTTCTTGTACAGCAAGAATCTTAGCAATACCAGCATTCATCAGGTCACCGAGACACAGAATTTTCTCTACTCCTTTGGTATTCATATCCTCTAAGCTTAAGATAAGATTATGAAAATTTTCATGAATGTCTGATATGATAGCTACAAGCATATTTATATAATATTTATAGATCGTATTATTAACTAATTTACACCCTCACACCCTCACACCCTCACACCCTCACACCTTAACACCCCTACTTCTTTAGTCCTTTAATCCTTTATTCCCTCACACCCTTTAGTCCCTTTTCTCCTTACACCCTTACACCTCACTCCTTCACACCTTACACCCTTACACCCTTACACCCTTACACCCTTACACCCTTACACCTTTATACCCTTACACCCCTACACCCTACACCTTACACCGTCACACCTTACACCCTTACACCCCTACACCTTACACCGTCACACCTTACACCGTCACACCTTACACCTTGCACCGTAACACCGTCAAACCGTCACATCACCTAACCTTCGGCAACGCTTTAAACCTATTCGTACTCGGCCAATCATTACCGACAGGTATTTCTATAACTGTAGGTAGATCTTCTCCTTTAGCGTCTCTGATCGCTTGTCTTAATCCGTCCATGTCATGTACGCGAGTACTGTGTGCACCGAACGAGTGAGCCATCTTAACGAAATCTGGATTATGAAGATCTGTTGCTATGATTCTGTTGTCATATAGATTCTCTTGCATACTTCTTACATTACCGAAAAGATTATTATTAAAGAGTAATACAATCACCCCTAATTTATGCAGGACGGCTGTTGCCAGTTCTTGTACGCCAAACATAAAGCCGCCATCTCCTGCAACTGTAATAACCATCTTTTCTGGGCAAGCAGCCTTGGCACCTAATGCTGTCTGGAATCCCCATCCTAATGTACCCATATGCCCAGTACATAGGTACGTTCTTGGCTGATCTGTATCCCAAAGTATACGACTGGCAAATCCTACCTGTGTGAGTTCGTCTACAAAGATACCGTCAGGTGGCAGCTCCTCTCTTATGAGCTTGAGATATGCAGCTTGTGGTTCTAAGTAGGCAACTTGTTGTTCCCACATTTTACTGAAGTCAATCATCTCTTGCTCTCTAGAATCTCTCTGTTCTACTGCTTCTTTCAGTAGGGGATTGAGAGAAGTGAGCACCGCTTTAGAGTCACCTGTTATTGCGACGTCAGGCTTTCTCATTATGTTATGCGCATTTTCATCTATATTAATACTGAGATATTTTAATGTCTCATTCTGACCCCAACTTAAGAGTGGCATTCTACCATGAGAACCTATTGTAATACACAAGTCACAATCAGCCCATAGACTATGAGCTGCAGGGACTGGATAGCTGAGGTAGTGAGAACTTGGTACGATGCCCTTACCAGTCCTATACGCAAATACTGGCGACTGTAAGTGCTCTACGAATTCTATTACCTCCGTCGAGGCGTGCATAGCGCCGCTCGCTACAAAGACGAGTGGATTCTTTGCATTCTTAATTAGTTCTACTGCATCTGCTAATACTGCCTCTTCGACAGTCTGTACTTCTGGTGTAATTCCGAAACCTTCGAAAGAAACTTCTTCAGTTGCCGATAGTACATCCATCGGAATTTCTATTCCGACAGGTCGTGGTCTACCAGACTGTAGTTGTGAGAATGCTTCTGATATTTTATTAGGAGCCTCACTTGGAGAATCTACTTTGGCACTCCATTTAGTAAGTCTTTCCATGATGCCCATCTGGTCAGGGATCTCGTGGAGGACACCTAAGTTTTTACCTTGGACTTTTCTGGGGATCTGACCTACGAGGCATAGGACCTTTGCGTTAAGTCCCCATGCTGTACTTAGTGCCCCGGTGCTATTAAGGAAACCTGGTCCTGGTACTATATTATATACTGATAACTCTCCAGTCGCAAGATAATGACCTAAGGCCATATAGCCTGCACCTTGTTCGTGGCGAGTATGTATGACCTTTATCTCATCTCTATAATCATAGAATGCATTATAGAGCCAGTCATTCTGTACGCCTGGCAATCCGTAGACTTGCTTAATGCCAGATTTGATCAATGCTCTTACTGCTGCTTGTCCTCCTGTTAGTTCTGACATCTTATTTTTTTAGTACTTTTTTTAAGGCTGTTATATAGGCTTCATTGGCTTCTCTGTCACCTATCGTCACACGTATGCAATCCGGTTGTCCAAAGTTTTTGACAGGTCTCACCATGACACCTTCTAATATCATCGCTTCTTCGAACTCAGTATCTTTCATTACGGGCTTGATGGTAATGAAGTTAGCTTGCGTATCCCAGAATTCTATATCTAATGCTTCTAATTGTTCGTAGAGATATTCTTTTTCCGTATGTACGAGATCTACGGTACGCTTAATATGTTCTGTATCTGATAACGCAGCGATAGCACCCACCATTCCTAATCGATTCAGCTTAAACGGGATGTCGAGTTGTGCTATGTATCTTGCGATCTTCTCAGTACTATATGCATAGCCCATACGTATGCCGGCAAGTCCATAAGCTTTAGAGAAGCTATTGACACCGATGATGTTTTTACCTTGATCTACATAGGGTAGTGCTGTCGTATAATCTTCTGCATCGGCAAACTGATAATACACCTCATCGAATACGATAACGACATGATCGGGTACGTTGTTAATTAATGCGTCTAATTGTTCTTTTGGAATATGAGTGCCTGTAGGATTGTTAGGGTTTGTTAAGAATATTAATCTTGTCTCTTCATTGATGGCAGATAATATTCCTTGTACATCTAAGTCATAACATTCTCCTATGAGTGGTATATCTACAATCTTAGCATCCAGTCTTCTTGCAAATGCATGATATGGCTTGAATGCAGGATTACTTATAATGACTTCATTACCTGCATTGAGGAATGCACGCTGTATCGTATCTAATAATGTGACACCACTATTATCTGTGACGAATTGTTCTGGTGATAATATGCCGCCGTAGAATTCTGAAAGTGCTTTTCGTAATGATGCATCTGTTCTATCGGGATATTCTGACAAGTTTGTCATAGCATCTTGCATGGCTTTAATGGCTTTTGGCGAAGAGCCTAATACATTCTCGTTAGACGAGAGTTTGTATAATTTTTTGTCGCCTATTTTTTTAAGCACTTCTGCTTTGCCTTTGCCCCCTTTATAAGAAGCTTTGGGTATCAAAGCTTCTTTGAATATATTGATTTTTGATTGACTCAATGGATATTTATTTTAATAAGAGTAAAAAACTCAAAAGTGCTATCCCAAAATAGATAGCGATAGACTGTGCCCCAGGATAATCCTTAGCAATGCGCTGACCGAAGAATAACATGATTAATGAAAGTGTAGAAAATAACAAACCTACGAAGAGCATTAGGGAGCTTCCCGCAACCCATAATTGTATGACTCCTATGGCTGATATAATTCCTGCTAAAAGCTCTATAATCGTAACCGTCCCTAACATTGGTTTTACCATAGTCGCTAATGGTGACTTAGAGAAATGACCTTCCAGCCATCCCAGATTACCTTTCCAGTCAAAAACCTTATCTAATCCTGACTGCAAAAATAGAATCGACCAGAAAATGCCAATGAAGGTCATCATAAGACAATTAAAGTCAATATTCATAAAGAGCATTTCATCTTCTCCCATTACTTAAGCTTATAGCTGTTATAGATTTTCTCTATAGACTTAGATAACTTAATATCTTTCTTAGTAACCGTATTGCCTTCGTCATGTGTGGTCAGTTTTATCTTTACAGTATTATAGACATTACTCCACTCTGGATGGTGGTTTTGTTTTTCTGCAATGATGGCCACTGATGACATGAATCCGAATGCTTGCACAAAGTCATCAAACTTAAGCTGTGCATGCAATGCATTGTTTTTTTCTTTCCACATAATAAAATTGTTATGCAGCTAAGTTAATGAATGGAATCTTGAATGTTGTATTGTGTCTTAATTATATCAAGGCTTGCAAATAAATCTTCATAAGAATCTACAATAAAGTATTTGCTGCTATACTCTTTGTCTGTATAAGCAGTATTAAAGACCTCTAATAGATCAAATTTCTCATAGCCACGATCTTTAAGATTTTGAGTTTCTCCAGAAGAAGATAATATAGCTCCCCCGTAAGCTTTAGCTAATCCGTCTTCTTTAATCAATCCCGCCTCCCATGTGAACCATCCATATCTACTAAAATTCTGAATCATCTTTTCTTTCTCAGCACCATCTGGTGTTTTGATTAAGATCTCATAGATAAGCTTAGATGACTTCTGCACGAATTCTGAAAACTTAGGATCAAAAAATAACGGTAAATGACCTACTACATCATGAAATAAATCCGGGTAACCAGTAAATGCTGTAGAGTGCCAGTCTCTGACAAAAGTTGCTGATGGAAATATCTTACGACTAAGAAGCTTGTAGAAATCTTCACAAGGTAAGATGCCGTTGACAGCCATAACTCTCCATCCGGTTTGATTTTCCATTTTAAGATTAAGCTCAGATAGATCTGGGAGGTCTGAGAAGTTCGCTCCTAAAGTTGACATACCACTTGTATACGAGTTGCAGGAGATGCCATCTTGGGCTTTAGTCACGCCTGCTAACAGCGTCTTCCATCTCTCATGATCTCCCTCGTCATAGTTATTGAAATCAAAACCTTGCAATAGGTCGCTGTCTTTGATTTCGTCAATATTAAGGTTGGTTATTCTACTCATTTTTTAATCTTATTAAGTAATAAAATTAGTCTATTAGCATGAATTACGTTAGCTTATTACTGTAATCAATAATAATGAAGAAAATTATTGCTTATTCGTGTTTATTGTGTGATATTATTATTTAATTATAATCAGTTGGACATATTTTTATAAGATTATTACCTCATGTATACACTCGATAATATAGAAAAACAGGTTCTTACGCTTCTACAGGAAGATTCTACAATAACCATTAAGCAGATGGCAGAGAGTTTGCACCTATCAACTACGCCGATCTTCGATAGAATGAAGCGAATGGAAAAAGCGGGCGTTATTAAGAACTATGTCGCAATCGTAGATGGTAAGAAAATAGGGAAATCGCTCACTGTATTCATCAATATCTCGCTTAAAGAGCATGGTAAAGGAGCCATAAATGAGTTTGTCGAGGCCATTACCGCTTTTCCTGAAGTGTTAGAATGCCATCACATATCAGGTGATGCAGATTTTTTTCTAAAGCTTATACTTAAAGACATTGAGGCCTATAATCAGTTTATCTTGGATAAGCTGTCGATACTTCCGCATATAGGAAGGGTAGAGTCGAGATTCTCACTTTCGGAAAGAAAGTCAATAACTGCAATAGGCTTATAATCGTATGTCTAAGCACTTTGATAGGACCCATAAAAATTTTCTAATAACGCAATTATTTTCGGCTATTATAATCGAAATGTCTTCTTAAGACCTTCTTAGAAAAAAATGACTTAAACTAAGATCATTTTCGATCTGATGACGTTACCTTTATATAAAAATTATAAAAGATGAAAATTACTATTTTACTATTATTAAGTGTATTGATGTTTACAAGTTGCGGGGATGAAGAAAAAGATCTCAGTGTAGCTTTCAATTTAGAATACGATGACCAGCCTTTGGTTATGTTTCAGGAATATGAATTTGGAGAAGAAGGTGGTTTTCCAGTAGAATTCTCAAGGATAAGCTTCTATATATCGGAAGTTGAGATGACTGTCGATGGTCAGAAAGAGTTATTTAGAGAAGTGGATTATATCGATCTTACAGAATCACATTCAACACTTGAGAAAGCAGAAGAAGGATTCATATATGAGATAGGAACTACAAAAGGTGATGTCACTGATATATCATTTAATTTTGGGTTGACTGCAGCTCAGAATGCTACAGTGCCTGCTGACTATCCTTCAACTAATGCACTATCAAGAACTTCTGAGTACTGGAGTGGCTGGGAGAGTTACGTAATGATGAAATTCGAAGGGAATATCGATCTTGATAGAGATGGTGTTAAAGAAAAAGGTATCGCTCTTCACTTAGGTACAGATAGCGTTATGAGACCTACTTCAGGTACTTATTCTGATGATCTTGCGATTACACTTGACATACAGAAGGTATTTAATTGTGGAGAAGTGTTTGATATCGAAAATACGACTCAGATCCATAACTTATCTCAAGTAGAAAAATCAGAGCAACTGGCAGATAATATTGCTTGTGGCTTAGAATACGTAAACTAATTATAGTAGCGTTCTGATATAATGAATGCATAATTGGATTTTAATTAATATCGCATTTACATGCATAAGGTCATGATAGCAAGTCTTGTTATCATGACTTTCTTTTTGTTCTACATTGATGTAGGATTCCATGACTTCCGAAGGATGTGAGATTGGGGTAATTAGGTGGTATTTGTCATATGTGTTGTTATTTTATTTGCAGTGCAAGAATTGATAATTTTTTTTCTTCAAGCTCTTTGAGCTCATCACTTTCTGAGGTTCTTATTGTTATACCATTTAAATATTAGAATGTCGGTTATATTATAATAGAATTAGTCAATCTCTGCGTTAAAAATACTCATCATTACGTGTGCCGCCCACGGCGGTAGCTACGGCTATGACTGCGTTTTTTGCCTTAATCTTAACAAATTCTCTTCTATAATCTTTTCCGACACCTTAATATTTAAATGGTATTATATGTGGATTAGCATTAGGAACCTGGGCTTGCTTTCAGATATTTGCTTCTTTAAGTTAGCCTAAGTTTTTTTGCTTTACTTATTATTTAGAAGGTCCTGATAAGTTATTTGTTAATGCCTCATTCTAATTATTGCATTTATTCTTGAAGCAACGACAATAGTTTGCATTATAGAAATGTAAACCTGACATACATATAGCTAACACATATATGGTTACATGTGAGATCTCTATTAAATGATAGAATTTGTTGATAATAAGAAGAGTAAGAACTGACCATAATGAATATAGAATAAGGGATAACCACCTTAAAGGCGTTGACTTTGCAGTGTAGTAAACTGCGAAAAAAGTGATAATCAAGAAAATAAAATCAACCATTTTCCACCACATAGGACTGATCTCAGCACAAGTCGCCGCTGCAGTAGCTTGGGCTGTAAATATAAATGGTGTAATGAGACAGTGTATTACACAGAGTATACTTGCTGTTGCTCCTACAATGTCAGAGTCGGCATCTTTAAATAGATATATTCCTTCAGTATTTCTCATAAAATGTGTAATTGATTTTTGGTGTTAGTAAGTTTTATATTAATCGACAAATTCAATTTTGGCGTTTTTGAGTATATAGTTGAAATGATCAAAGTCTGATTCATTTAGAATTAGTTTGCCTTTAATTATTGCTTTTTGATCTAACTTTATGTGATTTAAAGGTTCGTTTAGCTCTATTTCTATTATTGTTTCTGGTCCAGCCATTCCGCAGAAGAAGCATGATGCATAGGGATTTTTGGAGAGAATGATTACAGAATACTCTAAATCAAGATTAATCAAATAGCCTCTGATCTTAACTAGTCCATTCTGAAATGATAAGATATTATCTTCAAATTTTGGATACAAATAGTAGTCTTCAGTTTCTTCATGATATTTTGTGTAGAAGAATACTTCAGCTAAGTCATCCCATGTCAAAGTAGCCTGAGCATTGACATCATAGCAAATGAAATGTATAAATAGAAATATGAAACAAAATCGGCGACTAATTTGAAATTTACTGACAATTAATTCCACGATATATCTTTATCAATTTTAGAGAAAAGTCCTGATTAATATTATACAAACTTAGACAATATGTTTACAAATGCAACAATGTTGCATTTGTAAACATATTAAGAATTTTAATTCAGCTCTCATAGGCATAGATTGTCTATACATCCATCACGAAATCTTATAATCTTAATTAAATAGCGTTTTTTTGTATCCTTTTAGTCATAAAAGACTAATAATAAAATCTATATTTGGTCACAATGAACTATGATCAATAGTTGTTATTTATAAATGAAGACCAGAGACAGGATATTAGCAGCTATTATAGAAGCCTTTAACAGTAAAGGTTATCATGCCTTGTCCTTGACAGATCTTGCTGTGGTGTGTAACATGAGTAGAGGCAATTTGGCTTATCACTATAAGAATAAGGAAGCGATATTGGATGATATATCCGTCATGATGACCCGAGACATAAAGCGGTTTAGAGCTCGACGTAAAGATTTTATAGCGTTCTATAATCTTAGTCTTGATATACGAACATGCCGATCTTTGCAGAAATGGTATCCATTTGTATTTCGTGATATGTCTCTGCTTGAGCACGCTTCTATCAAAGATGTGCTGACACTATGGTCTAAGGAAGTTATCAAAAGCAATCTTAATGCATTTGCATATGGATTAAATGTAGGCAATATACATCCAGAGCCCTATGAAGGTTTGTATTATCAGCTTGCTGTCAATGCTTGGTTGATAACCTACTACTGGAGATCACAGAAAGAGGTGAGAGAGTTGCATAGTGAAGAAGATGCAGAGCAAATGGTGTGGAGCACGATCATCCCACACTTCACCGACAGGGGGCTTAAGGAATTTTTAGAATTTTATGGAGAGGATTCCAAAGTAAAATTTGGAATTCCTATTCAACAATATATGGATTTACAACATTTAATTTGAAATAATAATACGTTTATGTACCAGCATTATTTTACAGAAGAGCATGAGATGTTTAGGAAAGGATTCAGAGAATTCTTAGCCAAAGAAGTGACACCACACATTAATGATTGGGAAGCATCAGGTACTATACCTAATGAGATCTATAAGAAGTTTGGAGACATGGGATATTTCGGTATCCGATATCCAGAAGAGTATGGAGGGCTTGACTTAGATATATTCTACTTAGTCATCTGGTTAGAAGAATTACAGAGGATTAATTCTGGAGGTTTTGCTGCTGCAATGTGGGCACATGCTTATCTTGCTATGACACATCTATATAAAGAAGGATCAGAAGAGATTAAGCAAAAATATCTCAGAGGAAGTATAAATGGTGACTTAGTAGGTTGTCTATGCATCAGTGAGCCATTCGGCGGATCTGATGTAGGCGCTATGCGTACAACAGCTGTCAGAGAAGGAGACGAGTGGGTTATTAATGGCTCTAAGACATTCATAACTAACGGTGTATATTCTGACTACCTCGTTGTTATCGCTAAGATGGATATAGCGGATAACCCTAAGGCAATGGGCGTATTCTTAGTAGATAGAGAGACGGCGGGTGTAAGTGCCTCTAAGCTCGATAAGTTAGGATGGAGGGCATCGGATACCGCTGAGATATCTTTTGATAATGTAAGAATCGCAGCTGATAGATTAATGGGAGAACCGGGCAAAGGTTTCTATTACGTGATGCAGCACTTCGCATTAGAAAGATTAATTATGGGTATCAATGCGCATGCACGTGCAGAGTATGCTATAGAATATACATTACAATACATGTCAGAGCGATCAGCTTTTGGAAAGACTATAGATAAGTTCCAAGCACTCCGTCATACAATGGCGCAACGAGCTACAGAAGTCGAGATCATTAAGTCATTTAATTATCAAGTCGCCGCTAATCTTGAGAAAGGTGTATATGTGGTTAAGGAAGCTTGTATGTCAAAGTTACAGTCAACTAAAGTCGCTGACGAAGTTATCTACGATTGCTTACAGCATTTAGGCGGTTATGGCTATATGGAAGAATATCCGCTCGCTCGTATGTCAAGAGACAGCCGGCTCGGGCCTATCGGCGGCGGTACATCTGAGATCCTTAAGGAGATAATCGCCAAGATGATGATAGACAAGAAGGAATATAAGAAAGGCGTATAGAAATTAAGTAGTTGAATGATAGTTAATTAAAGTCTTTATCATATTGATAGCTATAACTCTTCTCCTTACGACTTCCAAAATTAAATAGCTAACGCTCTTCGTTTAGATCTACCGCCTATTATTTGGATGGCTGAGACCATCTTCACTTTAAAGCGGCGTACCAAATTCCTCAATAGGATTTGTTGAGATCGAAGCAAATAATGCAGACATAGCCATAACTTGTCGACGCTAATACAATACATTGATTGCATAGATTTATTATTAATTTGTAGATGATCGATAGCCTTAAGGTGACGCCAATATCAAATAATTCTACTGTATAGACTTGCGATTATTTTTCACCTCTGTCTATACGGTACTAAGCGGATTAGGTGTTTATCTGATTAATTTTTAAACGGAGGTTGAATCTGGTTTATTAATAAGATAATATCTACTTAAATTAATTTTTATTAAATTATTTCTAATAAATTATCCTATTAGATAAATATTTGATCATTGAATTGCTTAAATGGTATATGTATTCTAATTTTGAAAATCTAAAATAGATTAACTTATGTGTGGTATAGTAGCAGTATTTAATATTCAAAATTCGAATGATGCCCTAAGACAGCAAGTCTTAGAGATGTCACGAAAGCAACGACATAGAGGACCGGATTGGTCGGGTATATTTTGTGGTGATAATTCCATATTGGCCCATGAGAGATTATCGATCGTAGACCCCGAGAGTGGGGGACAGCCTTTGTATAGTAAAGATGGCAATCTAGTATTAGCTGTTAATGGTGAGATTTATAATCATCAAGAGCTAAGAAAGCAATATCAAGATAAGTACGAATTCCAGACTAAATCTGATTGCGAGGTCATACTTGCATTATATCAAGAAAAAGGAGTAGAATTCTTAGATGATCTTAATGGCATTTTCGGTTTTGCACTATATGATAAGGAGAAGGATGTATTTCTTGTAGGAAGGGATCATATGGGTATTATTCCATTGTATGAAGGATGGGATAAGAGTGGTAATTACTTCATTGCTTCAGAGCTCAAAGCCCTCGAAGGTGTATGTACTAAGATAGAGACTTTTCTGCCAGGCCATTATTATTACAGCAAAGATGAGGGTAAGACAAAGTGGTATACAAGAGACTGGGAAGATTATGATAATGTAAAGGATAATACTTCCTCTATAGATGAACTAAGACAAGCATTAGAAGAGGCAGTACATAGGCAGTTGATGTCAGATGTGCCATATGGTGTATTATTGTCTGGAGGACTAGACTCTTCGGTAATATCTGCTATAGCTAAGAAGTACTCCGCAATGCGTGTCGAGTCTGGAGATAAGTTAGGGGCTTGGTGGCCGCAATTGCATTCGTTTTCTGTAGGCTTAGAAGGTTCTCCAGATCTTAAACATGCTAAAGAAGTCGCCGACCATATCGGTACCGTGCATCATGAGATAAAGTTTACGATACAGCAAGGCTTAGATGCGATCAGGGATGTTGTCTATCACTTAGAGACTTATGATGTAACGACTATACGTGCCAGTACACCCATGTATCTTATGGCAAGAGTAATTAAGTCTATGGGCATAAAGATGGTCTTATCTGGTGAAGGAGCTGATGAGATATTCGGTGGTTACTTGTATTTTCATAAAGCACCTAATGCGGAAGAATTCCATAAAGAGACAGTCCGGAAGTTAGACAAGCTCTACTTATATGATTGCAATCGAGCTAACAAGTCACTTGCGGCATGGGGCATAGAAGGTCGAGTGCCTTTCTTAGATAAAGAATTTATGGATATCGCAATGCGACTTAATCCGGCAGATAAGATGTCTGCGCCTGGTAAGATGGAGAAGTGGATCCTTCGAAAAGCATTTGAAGATTATATTCCAGAAAGTGTAGCGTGGAGACAGAAAGAACAATTCTCTGATGGTGTAGGCTACTCTTGGATAGATACCTTAAAAGATATTGCTAATAATGAGATTAATGATGAGATGATGGAAAGGTCATCTTTCCGGTTTGATATTAATCCGCCGCTTAATAAAGAAGAGTATTACTACAGACTTATTTTTGAAGAGCATTTTCCTTCTGCAGCGGCAGCGGGTACTGTACCGTCTGTACCGTCTGTAGCATGTAGTACGCCCATAGCATTAGAGTGGGATGAAGCATTTAAGAATATGAATGATCCATCGGGTAGGGCAGTGAAAGCCGTACATGATGATGCTTATAGTTGATCTCGCCTGTATTACAGAGTATAGTAAGTTATCAGTATTTTCTTTAGAAGCTGATTGTTATCTGATATAGATGAGTAACGTAATGCAGCAGTAGAAGTCAGTCCTAACCCTACGTCTGATTAAATAAATATTCTAAATCTCAATGGTGCTCATTGAGTCGAAATCTATAATTCTTAAGGAAAATTAATAATACATCAGAAAGATATTAATTCTACTTCTGTAATTGTAGATTTGGTAGGGATGCCTTGAGGGCAGTATTACTTCAAGTTCTATGGAGATAAAAATTTCTATAGATTGGTTATAAAAATATAGTATGAGTATAAGTTAGCCCTTAACGAATAGAGCATCTATAATGCAGCCATCGACATCAGAACCTGTTAATGTAAGATTGTTGCCATCTACGTTGAAGATTGTGCAATCATTAGTACTTTCACAGATCGTAAGCTGATTGATATCGTCGTTAACGGTGTACTCAAAATCAAATCTTTCTGCACCACTTGTCTCTGTATATTGATAGAAGCCAAGACCATCAGCTAAAAATTGATAAGTGTAATCACATAATGTTGTTCTGTCCCACTCTATACAATTGTTGGTTGCTGTTCTAAGCGTAAAATCTTCGGATTTCTCGTCGCAGCCACTTTGCTCAACTGAAAAAGCCTTCCATGTAGTTCCTACAATTGTAGTAGATAAAGGATCATCTCCACAAGAACATATCACCAACATTAATCCGATTAAAAGGACAGAATATTGTAATGCTTTCATAACTGAGTCCGTTTTATTTCTATAAATATAAAATATTAATAAGAACTTTTTCTACTTTAACAGTAGTTTGATATCACTGATAATATTGAAATTATCCTCAACAATCCAAACTAATTTTCTATAAGCATAATGTTTGCTATACAGCCATCCCCAATATCTAATGGGATCGTTAATGAATTACCGTTAATTGTTGCAGGAGCACAATCAACAGCTAACTCGCAAATTGTAATCACGTTTGTGTCATCATCTACACTGTACGAAATTTCTAAAGTCTCACTTACATTATCTGTAGTTACTTGGATTGTTCCATTCCCAGCAGCTAAAAATTCTAATGTATAGTCACATAATTCTTCATCACTGAATGTAAGGCAATTATTTACTGTAGATTGGCGTGCCACATTTTCTGACGGGTCATCGCATCCTGAGATTTCAATTGATCTTAAGTTCCAAGTCGTACCAATTATTGTCGTAGATAAAGGATCATCACCTCCACAAGAGCATATCAGTAAAATTAATCCGATTATGATGGTAGAATATTGTAATGCTTTCATAACTGAGTCTGTTTTATTTCTATAAATATAGAATATTGATAAGAACTGTTTCTACTTTAATAGTAGTTTAAAATCACTGATAATATTGAAGTTAATAGTAACTCGTAACTAACTACCTCCTCGTAACAAATTAATACTAACTGTAGCTAAGTCAGAATCTGGGAAACGTGTCGCATATTTCCCTACAGCCTCTAATCCTGATTCTGCGGCAACTTTTTTAAATACACCTAATTCTACGATGTATTGATCAGAGAATCCATGTGTACCATCATAGGCAGTAGCTGCTGTTCTACCAATATTTTGAGCTACCAACGCTGGATCCACAGTATGCAATTCTATGAGAAGTAAGCCATGCTTTTTGACATAAGGCATCCACTTAGAGAAGTGTGCTTTTAAGTTTTCTTCTACATAATTATTTGATAATCTAACTCCTCTATGGGAGAATGCGCCAGTCGAAGTACTGACTCGATCTTTGTCTACTTTATGAGGCTCAGACCATATCCTATTGTGGTCGAGGAATGTACGAACGTTAAGTAATTCTCCGAGTTCTATATCGTAATTTTCTTTGAGATCGTCTGATAATCTCGCTGGATCTCCGATGTCTCCCCACATGAGTTTGGCCCAGACGTCTGCTTGGATAAGGTTAGCTCTGCTAACTTTAATTGCTGCTTGGTTAAAGTCTGCTCCCACAAGAAAAAGTGGATGTTCTTCAAGCATCTCACCACGCTTTGTACGTGTAGCGACTGTCTCAAAAGCATGTATCAAAAAAGCACCATTACCACAGCCCATATCAAGTATACCTTTAGGTTGCTCTTCGATTGGTCTGTTAAAGATGTCGATAATAACCTCATCCATTTTTTTGAAATAAGCAGCATGAGCTCCTCCACTGCCCCATACATTCATCTCACGATCTACATGTTTCTCATCTTCACCATCAGATATATCTCTCAGTATACCTGCATTACCAAATATTAGTGTATCCAAATTTCTGAATGTCGGTATATAAGAAACGGTAACACCATATGCGGAAGCCCGCTTAGCGAAGAACAAACCCTTGTCAGTAAAGGAATAGTTATTGTTCTTCTTAGTAAACCATCCCAGCCATACTAAGAAATCTAACAATCGACCAAAGCTCTCAGGATCCTTATGAAACTCATCGGCACTAAATGATGATTCCATAAAATAATTATGGAACATTCCACTCATCCCTAACTGAACGACTGTAGGTCCTATAATATGACCTTCTATATGTTTAAGTATTTGATTTGTAACTGATGTGAAGTTTTCTTTAGTAATATCATAATTACTTTGATATGCTTTCATGATTTTCTCAAGTTTAGCAAAGGGTTCTGCATGGAACCGCCTTTTTGGAAAATTAGCTGAAAACTTGAGTAAGTTATCCACATCCTCATAAAGTGGGGCTAAAGAAAACGCTTCTTTCGAAAGTTCTGTAGTGCTGTAACTTATCTCGTCGGTGGAGTTATCCAGATTTTGAGTAAGCCATCCTTGTGAGGCTAATAGTCTGAGTGCTACATTCATATAGCCTTCGTTGGCTTTGTGTTCTTTTGTAATATCTTCAAGACTTACGGAACCTTTACTTAGAATATAAGTTAACACCCCTTTGGTATGTAAGGTATACATAGTAGGTGCAACAGCAATACCATCTAAGTGTCTAAATAAATCCGATCGTAAGTTTCTTTTTTCTTCTTTTGATAACATCTATCAAAGATCGATAATTTGACCTTCATGTGCTATATGATATGCGTTATTATCAAAAATTTTACTTTCTTCTGAGTATTTATCTAAGAGAGGATTAGTATGGTTAAGATGTATGAAGTGTATTTTTCGTTGTTCCTCCTCGTTAATTTTGTCAAATAAAATCGTGCTTTCTTCTATAAATGGATGTGGAATTTCACTCATATCTCTACCCCAGATTTCTCCATTTCTATAGAATGTTCCATCAAGTAACGCATAGTCAACTTTTGATATTTCTTCTTTAATATCACGATTCCATTTATCCCACTTATCTATGTCTGGAATGAATAGAGCAGACTTATCAGTTGAGCTAATCTTGTAGCCTACAGTCTCAGAAAATTCATCTCTATGCGGAACTGAGAACGGAGTAATGGATGTCGTCTCTGAGAGTATGACATTTTGATTATCATGGATGAGTATCAGATTTATATTCTTAAGTTTTACTAATTGGCTCCAAGGACCATTAGTTTCTAAGTATGATTTCATTTTCGGCATGACGTATACTGGAATAGCGTCAGCACCCATCGCCTCTCTACCGAGTTCCATCAATCCAGTATAATGTCCCATATGAGCATGCGTAAGGAAAATACCCTCCAAGTTATAATCGTCCTTTAGTAGATCATTCAGTTGTTCTTTAATATCTGGAGTGGCATCTATAAGCCAAGCCTTTCTACTTTCAGGATCTTTTATGCCTATGCATGATACAAGTTTTTTGAGTTTTGGATTATTCCATAGATTTATGCAACAAGATTTCTTACAATTGATCTGAGGGTAACCTGCATCTTGAGCGATACCTAAAACTATGAGATGTGGATTTTCAGACTCGGTATTAACTACTGATGCTTTGCTACTATTATAGAGCCTGTAGATTACAGTTGATAAAAGTAACAATAGAAAAAGAATAAACTCTATTCTGAATATTTTCATAATACAAAATTAAAGAAAGCTGAGTTTTATAATTCTACTACTATGGTCTATAGACTGATATTATTGATGAATTAGGATGAGCTATAGGACTTCATCTATGACACCATTCTTCAGTACGCCCACACCTGCGGCTTCTACCTCTACAGTATCACCAGGCTTAAGATATATCGGTGGATCAAATCTTGCTCCAGCTCCATTAGGTGTTCCTGTAGAAATCATATCACCAGGTTTTAAAGTCATAAACTTACTCAAGTAAGAAATGATATAATCGAATGGGAACATTAGATTAGATGTATTATCATCTTGTCTGACTTCACCATTGACACGAGTCTGTATGGCAAGGTTCTTATAATCAGAAATTTCATCAGCTGTCATCATCCACGGACCGATGATACCTGACTTATCAAAATTCTTTCCTTGAGTTACATTAAACTTAGCATGCCTAACCCAATCTCTAAGTGTCCCTTCATTCATTAGTGTCAATCCTGCAATATGATCGTGAGCTTGCTCTATAGGAATACGTCTTCCACCTTTACCGATAATGATAACTATCTCACCCTCGTAATCTAATTTGTCAGACTCAGGAGGTCTTACCATATTCTGATTATGCCCAGTAAAAGAATCCAAATATCTTAGAAATACACTCGGATATTTTGGTGCTTCAGAATTGTCTTTATACTCGGCATTACGCTTGGCATAGTTGACGCCGATGCAGATAATCTTTTCACCAGATTGTATCGGCACCATATATTCTATGTCATCTTCAGAATACATATGAGCCGATTTTTTAGCTATGGATATTAGCTCATCCATAGCATCTTCTTCAATCCATTCTCTAAGATCTCCACCGTGGCTTTTGCCTATATCTGAGATTGTAATTTTACCATCATCTTCTCTGATTGATCCATAAGAAACGTGGCCTGTACTTTTTACTTTATATGTTGAAAATTTCATATTTATTTTTTTTTAAAATTAGTTTAGACGTATCTGTCTACCTTACTGAATTTTTAGTGAGATCAATTCCTTTAATTAATTCTTTTATTTCTGTAGAAAGAATAATTTTCTTTTCTGCAATATCTTTCTGAAAATACTTCTCCATAGTATTCATGCCTATATTTGAAAAAGTTAACAGAACTTCCTTGCTTCTGCCTTCTCTCAAACGAAAGAGTAAATTTACCATCTTGTAATTCTCATCGCCATCAATAATAAAGTAATCTTCACTTTTGACGACACGACATTTAATTCCTAATCTGGCAGCATCTCCTGTCGCAACAATCTCTGCAGACAGATCTTTAAAGAAGGATTGAAAATCTATCTCTACGTTGGCTGAGCATTCTAAAGTTATGTGTGGCATGTTTTGTTGAGTTATGAGTTATGAGTTACGAGTTTTTTTTAATGTAGTGATAGCACTTGATAGCATTTTTGAAACTTCTACAGTTAAATTGTTTGCTTGTGTAAAATCTTCTAATGAAATTATTTCTGTTTTCAACATAAGTTCTAACCAGTAAAGTGTCTCGGAAGATTCTTTTTCTGCAATTTTTAATTTATGGATAAAGTCAGCTTTACTTTCAGCTTTTTAAGCTTCACGTATCATATAGCCCTTGGACTAATCCCTGATCTTAATAATTGCTTACTTAAGACAAACTCTTTTTTATTTGATCAATCCTTTGACAAATCTTAACAATCTTTACACCAAGGTCAAAACTTTTATTAAGTAAAGGGCTGTCTTTTTTAATAATTATTTATTTAATATAAACCCATTATACCAACTTGTAATTAGTAACTAAAAATCAGTAGCTACACTGCGTCCTCATACCCCGCCACGATAGGATCAGAATCTATATCAGATTCCCTTACCTCAGTGCCTTGAAATGGTGTGCCATGCTCAAACCATGATTTAGGTGCAGGAGCTCCCCAAAGTGTTTGTCTACGAGGATCTTTTAGATCCCATCCGAGTGGCTCCCAATCAGGATCTACGGTTAAGTAATCACTTGTAAATGGCTCTAATCTATGGCCGTCGGGATCAAGAATGTAAAGGAAAAAAGCATTAGAAATACCATGCCTTCCAGGTCCTCTTTCTATATTCTCAACATAGCCTTCTGATGCCATGACATCGAGTAAATGGATGATGTTGTTGATGCTTGCTGTCCAGATACCTGTGTGGTGGAGTCTTGGCCCTTTACCATTAGTCATTGCCATGTCATGGACGTTACCTTTACGATGTGTCCAAGCTGCCCACATATCACCTTTGTCAGTAAGGGTATATTCTGTTAATCTGAATCCCAGTTGACCTACGAAAAACTCGTAGGTGCTCTGACAATTAGGAGTAAAGCAATTAATATGATCAAATCGTAATGGCGACAATCCTTTGTACTTAGAGAATTCTCGCATCATTGTCGGTACTCTCGTTTGCTTAGCATGAAACTCTAATGGCATACCTAATGGAGTACGTACTGCAAGCGTTCGTTCTTCTGCATGCTTATCTACCCACGAAGTCGGCAGTCCCAGATTTTTAAAATGTAATTCCAGTGCATCTAAATCTTCGTCGAAAGCGACCTTGAATCCTAATGCCATGACTTCAGCTTTATCACTTTGTTTTAGGACATAGCTGTGGTGATTTTTTTCTTCAAGACATCTCAGATACAATGTATCTTTTGTTCTTTCAGTTTCTATCATTCCCATGATATCGACATAAAATTTGCGAGATGCATCGAGATCCTTTACACCACATTCTACATGACTACATCTGATTATATTAAATGGAAGTTTGAAGTTGTTTTTTATTAAGCCCATGCTTTCTTTTTAGTTGTAAATGCTGAGTTATGAGTTATAAGTGTTGAGTTATGAGTACGAACATAGCCCAGACTAAACTTTTAGTTTTTATGTTTTTGATAATGTTAGAACTGAGCTTCTTATCATTTTCATGACCTCTGTACTCAGGCTATTGATTGTATTAAATTGTATTTCAGAAATATACTTTGTGTCTCTTAATAATTCTACCCAATACTGGGTCTCACCGACTTCCTTCTGAGCAATTTTTAGTTTATGAATGAAGTCCTTTTTGCTCTCTGCATTATTAGCCTCTCTGACCATTGCTCCAGGATTTGTACCACTCCTAAGTAATTGCTTACTTAGAATAAATTCTCTTTTTTCAATTGTCAAAAATTTGTAGATACCAACTACTTCAAGAGCAAGTTTGTAAGATTTTGTTTTCAGTGGTCCATCCTTCATGGTACTTTAATTTATTCTCCGTAATTAATTCTTTTCCTCACTCATAACTCATCACTAAAAAAAAACTCATCACTCTATTCCTAAGCCCCAAGCTTTGGAATAGCATGCGTATCATATGCCACACAGATATTCTTAGTTTCCATATAGAAATCAAAACTATATTCTCCGCCATCTCTACCAATACCACTGTACTTGACTCCTCCAAATGGTGCAGGTAGATGCCTTACGTTCTGAGAGTTAACCCATACCATGCCAGCTTCTACGTCTCTTGCCATCCGGTGAGCTCGACCTGTATCTTTTGTCCATATATAAGCTGTAAGTCCATATCTGACAGAGTTTGCTATTTTGATAGCTTGTGCTTCAGTTTTAAATTTCATAACTGATAAGAATGGTCCAAAAACCTCTTCGTTGCCGATTCTCATTTTAGTTGTGACGCCTTCTACTAAGGTAGGATTGACGTAGCATCCTTTCGATAATTTGCCTTTAGGAGCAGTTCCACCAGCCAAGATTTTTGCACCTTCCTGTGCTGCAAGTTTAGCATAGCTTAGAACCTTTTCTTGATGTGATGGATGGATGAGTGGACCGACTTCTGTTTTAGGGTCTAATGGATTACCGACTTTTATTTTCTTTACTCTTGCAGTTAATTTTTTGACGAATTTATCATAGACACTTTCGTGTAATATTAATCTTGATGATGACGTACATCTCTCACCGTTAAGACTATATTTCATGAAGATAACTGCATCAAGTGCTCTATCTAAATTGGCATCATCGAATACGATAACAGGATTTTTTCCACCCAATTCAAAATGAACCCTTTTTAATGTGTCAGCACCTTGTCGCATAATATGAGATCCAGTTGTAGTCTCTCCTACAAATGAGATAGCTTTAATAGAATCATGTTCCGTAAGAGACTTTCCTGCTGTCTCTCCCATGCCGTGTACAGTATTCCATACTCCTAGCGGTAGGCCAGCTTCTGTAGCAGCTTTACACAGAATATCTGCAGTCACTGGACTAAATTCTGCTGGCTTGTGTACGACGGTGCAACCAGCTGCAAGCGCTGGAGCTATCTTCCATGTACTTAACATAAATGGAGCATTCCACGGCGTGATAATACCTACAGGCCCTATCGGTTGCTTGATCGAGAAGTTGACATGGTGAGTATCGGGTGTAGACAGTCCGTTAGGTGCATCTATAGTCTTATCAGCGAAGTATCTGAAGTTAGCAGCACCACGTATGGCTGCTTTCTTAGTAAATCGAATGGGTTGACCTGTATCGTAGGATTCTAAGGCAGCAATTTCTTCTGAGTACTTTTCGATGTTAGCAGCTATCTTGTATAGGATATTTTTTCTTTCTCTATGATCTACAATCCTCCATTCTTTGAATGCTTTAGTAGCTGCTTTGGCAGCGGTATCGATATCTTTTGCATTACCAGAAGCAACATTTGCGATCAACTCACCATCCATCGGAGAATGCGTTTGAAAAGTTTTCTTAGAAGACGAAGCGACTTCCTTTCCATTTATAAAATTTTTAATACCTGATCGCTTAAGTTTCTTCAGTTCCTTTTTAAGTATTTTCTCGTTTTTAGCTAGCATCTTATTTAGTGGCTTTATTATTTATTTTAATAGGGCTTTTAGATTAAGTCCTCTTTATATTTTATAGTGATTAATTACACCCTTTCTTAGGACTATAGATCACGATAGTCAAATATAGTAGGACTTTTCCTTTATTAGTTGTACTTATGTGTTATTAATAATGTACAAAAAGACTATAATCTAATTGGTGGCTTCTAAAGTTTACAATCCACGTGAGCCTTATTTCCTTATAAGACCACTTAAGTCCTACATCGATAGGTTGCAGACGGAAGAGAAGCCACATCGTCATGAATGGCAGGAAATAATCTATGTGATAAAAGGACAAGGCAGACAAAAAATTGATAATGAAACGATAGAGCTCAGAGAAAATCATTTTTACCTTATTGCTCAGGGACAGGTGCATGATTTTTTAGTCGGTCGTAACCTTGAAGGTTATTTAATAAGATTCAGTAATGAGATACTACCAACGGTACCTGGTAGTGGAATAAGTTCTAATATCTCCATGCTTTTCAGTAATCTATGGAATATTAACTCTATTGAGATAGCTGATAAAGATATCTCACAGTATGAAAGAATATTACATTCTATAGAATATGAATATCTTAATTCCAGCAGATTCGCAGATATAAGCGAAACACTTCGGTATATTTTCCTATCACTTATGATTAAGTTAATAGGTGACGTCCAAAGTCAAATCAAGATTAGCTCTCCAGAAAATGACAGTGATAAAAGGCTGCTAATGTCCTTTCTAATTTTAGTTAATGATAATTATTCTGACGAGCACGATTTAGAATTTTATGTTGCTAAGTTGAATGTAGACCTGAGGAAACTAAGAAGATTAACTAAAAAATATACGGGCCAAACGCCAAAGCGACATCTGGTCAATAGATCTATGGATGAAGCTAAACGTATGCTGCAATACAGTGGGATGAACTTCAAGGAAATAAGCATAAAATTAGGCTATTCTGACCCAAGCTATTTTTCTAAACATTTTAAAACACAATTTAAACTCTCACCTAAACAATATAGAGCAAGCTTTATTTAAATTTACATTGCATCTACATTCATATCCTATAAAAAATGTAAAATGATACAACCAGATCAGATTATAAAAGAGGCGCAGAGATTGCATCAAGCTGAGAAGAGCAGAAAGCAGATCGAAGCTACAACAATTGCATATCCAGATATGGATATAGCTGATGCATACAAGATACAATCAGCTTGGATTGATATCAAAAAATCAGAGGGTCGTAAGGTCGTAGGTCACAAGATAGGATTGACTTCTAAGACGATGCAGAAAGTTATGAGTATAGATGAACCAGACTTTGGGGCATTGCTGGATGATATGGTTTTTGAAGAAGGCACAGAGATAGAAGCTGCAAGATTCCTCGATCCTAAGATTGAAGTCGAGTTAGCATTTATACTAAAAGATAGACTAGAAGGTGAGAATGTTACGATAATGAATGTTCTTAATGCTACAGATTATGTTGTGCCGGCATTAGAGCTGATAGCTGCACGATCCTTCAGGTTAAATCCTAATACAGGGTATAAGCGTACCGTTAGAGATACAATATCAGATAATGCTGCTAATGCAGGTATTATCTTAGGTGGATTACCTATGAAGCCTGACGCATTAGACCTGAGATGGGTAGCAGCGATGATGTCTCGTAATGGTGTTATAGAAGAAAGCGGTGTCTCTGGAGCAGTTCTTAATCATCCTGCCAAGGGCATTGCATGGTTAGCTAAGAAATATGCTACTCATGGAATAGCATTAGAGCCGGGTCAGATAATACTTGCAGGCAGTTTTACAAGGCCAGTAGATGTCAGAGCTGGGGACACATTTACAGTAGATTACAACAAGATGGGATCAGTTTCTATACACTTTAAATAATTCAATAAGCATGTCCATAAAGAACAAATTTAAAGCTGCTATTAAATCTGGTAAAAAACAGTACGGAATATGGAATGGTATTCCACATTCTTACGCAGCTGAGATATTGGCAGGTGCTGGATTTGATTGGGTACTTGTCGATGCAGAGCATGGTCCATTTGATATCAATCAGATAGTGGTGCAGTTGCAAGCTATGTCAAGATATGATACGACTCCGATCTTAAGAATACCGTCTGCAGACCACGTATATATGAAGACACTTATGGATGCAGGTGTTCAATCATTTATAGTGCCGATGATAGAATCTGCAGAACAAGCACAGTATATAGTAGAAGCGGTTAATTATCCTCCTCATGGAAGGAGAGGTGTGGGTACAGCACTAGCAAGAGCTGCCCAGTGGAATAGAGTCAATGACTATTTCAATATCGCTAATAATGAGATGTGCATCATTGCACAGATAGAGTCCGTATCGGGTGTGGAGGCTTTAGACGAAATTCTTAAAGTCGATGGTGTAGATGTAATATTCTTAGGGCCAGCTGATCTTGCAGCTTCGATGGGCTACTTAGGAAAGCCAAGCCATCCAGATGTAGTTAGTGCTGTAGATATATGTCTGAGTAAAATTATCGCAGCAGGAAAAATACCAGGCGTATTAACGTCTTCCAAAGAACTTATAAAGGATTATTCTGCTAAAGGGGCTCAGATGATAGGCGTGGGATTAGATACTATTCTCTTAGCTAAAGCCACCAAAGAATTAGCAGAGTATTATAAGCCAGACCTACAGAAAAAAAGGAGTAACACTCAATACTAATTCTATCTAAATATATCTTTCATTCTGTGTCATCAATTACTGCAGATCTGGAAGCATAATGAGTACGAAATACATCAATGCTATAAACGAAAGTATGGGGATAAGAAATATCTTGAGTACGGTGAGTCCATTAAAATTTTTTGGACTTTTCTTCATTCCTATTACTTTAAATAGGGACATGAAAAGAGAAACCATGAATAATAGTCCCAATATCAAGAATACTAATCCTACAATGTCATTATTACTCATATTACTGATTATTGTCGCATAATAGTACTTATTATGCTTCCAGGTAGGGACATATATATTATATTTAATATGAAAATGAAAGATTTAACTATATTAGGAAAGCTACATTACATATTATACAGGTAAAATGATACTTTTACGCAAAATCAAAAAAAACTTTACAATGAATAGACGAATACTCATATGTTTTTTCGCAATCATAGGACTTTGCATTTCTTCAAATGCACAAACTGAAAATAGTAAGTGGGGCCTCATGTTAAGTGGTGGTAAGATGGAATACAATGGTGACATCGGAAGCAACATGATATTTGGTAAGCCATTTCAAGGTCATATCGGAGCGAGAGTTGCGAGATACCTAAATCCTTCTTTTGATCTTGTGTTAGCAGGTTCTACAGGACGTCATGGAATTGACTTGTCTATGGAACCTGGCAATACTAATTTAGATCAATTTCTTTCGAATGTTTTCCAAGTCAATCTAGGAGCACATTATAAGATTCTAAAAGGAAAGAAATTTACGCCATTTTTATCTGGAGCGTTAGGTTATATAAGTTATAGTCCTGAGAACGGAATTGGTGGATTCGCTGATAGAGGTCAAGAAGAATCTAATCTTCACGTTCCTTTAGGTTTAGGTTTAAAATACCAAGTAAGTGATAAGTTTGGATTATTCTATCACTCACAGTACGGATTAAATTTTGGAGGTAAATACGATGGTGCATATGAAGGATCTCCTACTAATCCAGTCGCAGATAGCGGTAATGATAATTATTTGTTACATGAGCTTGGATTAGGTTTCTTTTTCGGCAAGAAGGATAGAGATAAGGATGGTGTAGCTGATGATAAAGATGCTTGTCCTGATACACCAGGTCTTAAAGAATACATGGGTTGTCCTGATACAGATGGTGACACAGTTATAGATAAAGAAGATGATTGTCCTGAAGTAGCTGGTCTTGTAAAGTTCAGAGGTTGTCCTGATACAGATGGTGACGGCGTTATTGATAAGAGTGATGCATGTCCTGATGTACCTGGAGACGAGAGATACATGGGTTGTCCAGATACGGATGGTGATGGTATCGCTGATAATAAAGATAAATGTCCAGAAGAGTCAGGAGTAAGTAAGTACGACGGTTGTCCTATTCCAGATACAGATGGTGATGGATTTAATGATGATGACGATGAGTGCCCTACAGAAGCAGGTACATTAAGAGGTTGTCCTGATGCAGATGGTGACGGAGTACAAGATAGAAATGATGATTGTAAAGATGTTGCAGGTACAGTTAAAGGTTGTCCAGATAGAGATAATGATGGTATAGCTGATAAGGATGATAAGTGTCCTGATGAAGCAGGTGTTCCTGAAATGGATGGTTGTCCTAAGGTGAGAAAGCCTACAAGAACTGAGCTCATTAACAGATACTGTGCACCTTCTATCCAGTTTAAGTCTGGAACGGTAGGCGACGATGCATACCAAGGTATCGTAGATGGCATCGCTGAATGGTCTAAGACTTACCCAGAAGCATTCTTTAATGTATCAGGTTATTCTGATAGCCAAGGAGCACCAAGTGCTAATCAGGCTTTGTCAAAGAAAAGAGCTAAGAAAGTATATGAAGGCTTAATTAGAGCTGGAGTAGCTGCAGAAAGAATTACTTATGAAGGCTATGGCGCTACTAACCCTATTGCAGATAATGCAACTAAAGAAGGTAGAGAAATGAACAGAAGAGTTCAAGTATGTGCAAGCACAACTAAGAGAATAATAGAAACAACTAATACTAAGAGATAATCTTAGAAATTGTAGAAAGTATAAAGCCTCCAGTGAGTAATCATTGGGGGCTTTTTTATTTTACAGATATTAAGGAGCTGAGCTGAGCTAAGGATAGAGTATATCATATTTTTTAAAAGAAGGGCAATGATCAATTGCCCTCCAATTAATTTGATAGAGTTATGCATTAGAAAATCTAATACATAAAATAAGATCTAAGTCTACCCTAACAGCACGGTAGATCACAACAAGGCAGATCGCAACATGCAAGCGCAACAGTGGAAGTAATTCCCAATAATGCCATTAATACTTTCATATTATTATTTTTAAAAAAGTTAAGAAATATAATTATATCGTAATATTACGATGGCTATAGCCAAAAAAATATCAGCAACAATTCTTCATCTTCATGAATAGCGTACTGATTGTGGTCATGAGTTCCATACAGTTCTTTTCATCTACACAGTAGCATTGAAAATTGTTTTCGATGTCTCCTTTAATAATACCTGCCTCCTTCATAGCTTTTAGATGTTGAGATACTGTAGACTGCGCTAATGGTAATTCTTCGACAACGTCACCACATATACAAGAGCCTTTCTCTATGAGTGTCTCTAATATCGCAATACGAGCAGGATGACCTAACGCCTTAGCCATATTGGCCAACCTGTTCTGAAAGTCTGAAAATAATTCTGTCTTACTTGAACCCATATCGCAATATTACGATATAAATTTCTATAATTCAAGATCTCTCGAAAATCCAACATTAGTAAATTGAAATTGGGGTCCTCTATAACTCCTAAGGCACTATATTTTTGATTTGATATCTATGAGATCATTCTTTATCAGCTGCAACTCCTTTTTAATAGTTTTGAGTTGATTCAGATCTCTGATATATTGAGACTTAGGGGAGATAGAATAATTCTTGTCAGCCAGCGCAAGCTTTGCACCATCTAATTTATATCCTTGGATCTTAACAAGGTCATATATTTTATTGACTACAAGAACATCTTCTTTCAAAAATCTTCTGACGCCTTTGTTATTCTTCTGTGGTCGCAGTTCGCTGAACTCTCCTTCCCAATATCTTATAAGTGAAGTCGCTACACCAAACATCTTAGCAACTTCCCCTATCTTATAATATCTTTTGGTTAATGACTCAGGATCTATCATATTATAAAATTAATCAATACAATCGTATTTTTTTACAGAAAATATCGATACTGATATTTATGATCTCATGGATTAATATAATTTAAACGGTATTAATCCACTATGCAACATTCATATGATTTTCAGTCCCATGTTTACTACATGATTATGAAGATGCCTTTTACCATATGGGTTATCATCAGTATATAAGGAGTGTTTTGTTTCATTCTAAGACTATACCGCTCTATAAGCTTCATTTTAACGGCTTAAATGCAAAGTTCCTCCCTATTGTACTGTATATGCTATGCAAATGGACTCTTTACAGCTCTCTACGCATAATGTTGGTGCCTTCGGTAAGTATTAGCCTCTATTCTAATATGCATAATCACTGAGATCTTCTGTAGTATTAAGTATGTATGCTGAGAAAATAAGCCCACTTAAGCATATATACAGTAGAATGCTACTTGTACACAGCCTCATTTTTCAATAGAACAGAGATTCTACTTGTATCTATCGCTCCATATAGCTCCATAAAACTTCCTTTTTATTCCATTCTCGCCTTACATATTACAATTTGGTATAATGTTTGAATATATACCTTATGTATTATGAAAAGTTTGAATATAATATTGTTTAAAAGTGTAAACAACAGATAGTCAAGCTTTTAAACATTCAAAAAATTATAATACAAATTTTTTAATATTCATTTTTTCATTAGAATACATTTTAAACTAACGTACAACACAAAAATTTTTAACCATGAAGAATTTAATTTTAACATGTTCAAATTTAAATACAAAAGCGCTTACGCTTTTTGTGTTTGTATTTGTCGCATGTCTCAACCTTAGCGGGCAGACTGAATCGGTTATGATTACAGATCCCGCTGCAGGTGATAGAGACCTTTGCGCAGAGCAGCAAGAGATGGTAACGTTTATTGCTGATGCCAAAGATGCTGGTGGTACTTCTGTATCTTCCAGTTTACTTACTTGGAATTGGGCTGGTCCCAATGGATTTTCATCTACCCAAGCACAACCAAGTCTTACTATAGACGATGTAGCTTATGATGGTGATTATATGGTGACAGTAAGTTTTCCTAATGGAGCTTCTGCTACGGATATGATTACTATTAATGTAGAGGAGACTATTGAGATCGATTGTCCTGAACCTTTAGTAATTACACCTGATTTAACAGGCACAAATCCAACTTGTGATAGAGATTTAGTTTTTACAAGCTTTACTGTAGAGTCTGTAAATTGTAGTTCAAACTATCAGGCTTGCATTACTTTTATTAATGAAGATGGAACTACCAGAGAGGCTGATGGCGGTCCAGTTACACCTATTGTTGTACCTGTTTCATCATCTCCTCAGACAATTACATTTTCAGGAGCAAATTACTCTGGACTTCCTTTTGGATTTCATACTTTACGTATTGATATAAAGGATGTATCTAATTCTAATAATATTGTACAACAATGTTTAATTGATGTTCAAGTATTAGAGAGTATCAATAATCTTGCTTGTAATGATCTCGTTAATGTAACAATGACAGATGAATGTGAGGCTATACTAACTCCTGCTATGATACTACAAGGTGATTACTGCTTTGATGCATTTCAGATAGAAGCAGAATTAGTTTCTGATTCTGATGTGAATGCGAGTGGTACTTCTCAGATAACTATCAGCCAGATAGGTACTTATAATGTAACAGTCACTGGACAATCAGGATTAAGTTGTTGGGGTCAAGTACTTGCAGAAGATAAGTCTCTTCCAGATCTTGATTGTGATGATGTTTCCATATTCTGTACGGAATTAGATGATGCAAATCCTGGGTCTACTATTAGAGGCTTTGATAGAGGCTTTGCAACTGATATGACTGTTCCTTTTACAGGATCAGGTAGTTTAACTATACCATTTAACTTGTCTGATATATCAGGTTCTATAACTAATATAGTATTGAACTTTGAAGCTCAACTTTCTAACGTTGGTGACTTAGAAGTTACACTCCAATCACCTAACGGAACGGGACCAGTTATATTATTAGATTTAGATGAGTTTATGGAATCTTGTGACGGATCTAATATCAATGTATGTCTTTCTGACGCAGGTGTATTAGACTATGATATGTTTGGATCTCCAGTACAATGTAGAGAGACATTAAATGCTTTTATAGGTAGTTTTAAGCCTAAGAATCCATTCAGTGGATTCTATAGCGAAAACGCGGCAACTACAACAGGAGCTACAACATGGAATCTTGTTATAAACAATGCAAGTACAACTGAACCAATTACAATTGTAGAGGCTGACTTACAAGTAACAACTAATGAAGGTACATTCTTAACTTCTACAGAATTAATAAACTCTGTAGGTTGTGATAGTGCACCTGTCATTACATTCGAAGATGATGAAATAGGACAGAATTGTGATAATGGTCTATGGACTGTTGTAGAAAGAACGTGGACAGTAACGAACCAGAATTCTGGAAGATCAGAAGACTGTGTACAGACAATAAATGTCAAGAAATTTACAGCAGGTGATATTATCTGGCCGAAGAGTTTTGATGGTTTAGATCAGGAAACTTTGACTTGTGCAACTGCAGGTTTAGATACAGGATTACCTATGTTACCATTCGGTAGAGCATTAGGAGATTGTGGAAACTTCCAGATGTCAGCTGATACGCTTACGTTCTCAATATGTGGTCCAGTAGCGAAGAAAGAAGTTATTACTTATTCAGTTTTAGACTGGTGTACAGGTGATATTGTAGAGTATGACCAAACGATTAAGATTGAAGATAAGGAACCTATCGTAGCGACTTGTTCTCCTGATGATTTAGCACCAGCAGATGCAGATTTCTTTGAGAATACATTAGGTTTAGATTTGTCAGAAGTAGAGAACATGCCTTACTTAGCTAATACTGATTCAGGTACATGTAGTGGTACATGGAATTTTGTACCGCCTTTGACGATAGATAATCCTTGTAATGATGATATAACATTTACATTATCTTACAGATTAGCTGATCCTGCTAATCCACTTTCTCCGGATCCATTCGCAACATACATTGATGACAATGTTGTATATGATGCTTCAGGATACCCAGTGAGCATTACAGGTCTTCCAGGAGATCAGTTTACATGGATAAGAATAGAAATGGAAGACGAGTGTGGTAATGAGGGATTATGTTTCAGCGAAGTATTCATGAGAGATAACATAAGACCTAATCCAGTATGTGTAGAATTTACAGTAGTGGCATTAGGAGATGATGGATGTGGATTCTTACCTGCAGAGTCTGTAGATAATAGAAGTTATGATAACTGTAGTGTAGATGCTTTAGCGGTCAGAAGATTAGGAGTAGGAACATTTGCTGATCAGTTACAATTATGTTGTTCTGATTGTACTAACGGTCCTATCATGGTAGAGCTATTAGTAACAGACGGTAGTGGAAACACCAATACATGTTCTGCTGAAGTAAGATTACAAGATAATATTCCTATCAGAATGATATCTTCACCTCCAGCTACAGTAACATTTGATTGTGAGGATGTATCTGTAGACTTGACAGCGTTAATAGCAGCCGAAGCAGCAAGATTTGAATTTGAAGATAACTGTGGTTGGGATAATAATTCTAATACAGTATCAGTAACTGATGACTCTCCTACAAGTCTTGAAGTTGGTTCTTGTGGTGTAGGAAGTGTAGTTGTTAAGTATGAAGTAACTGATAATTGTGGAATGCCTGTACCAGGATCACCATTTAATCAGACGTTTAACTTCGTTAATAATTCATTGAATAATCCATCTGACTTCACAGTAACTAGATGGCCAGAGGATTTAACTTTGACTAATTGTACAGGACTTTCTGGTCTTAATCCTGAAGGACTAAGCAGTCAAAATAATGCAGATAATATTCTTGTGAATACAGGTGCATGTAATGACTTAGCGATAGGTTATAATGACTTAGTATTCTACAATGTAGATAACGCATGTCTTAAGATATTAAGAACATGGACAGTGGTAGACTGGTGTATAGCTAATGCGCCTGGCAATACTTTAGCAGATGCAACAAGATCTTTCACACAAGAGATCAAGATATTTGATACAGCTGCGCCTATCGTATCTGTAAGTAATATTACTGTTTCAGATTCAGTAGGAGTATGTTCTGCTAATGTAGAATTAATAGCTACAGTGTCTGATCCTTGTACGGATATGTTTTCTACACAAGAGAATACAGTAACTTATACTATAGCATATGCTGATGGAACATCTGCTAATGGTACGGGACTTGATGCAAGTGGAGTATATCCAATAGGAGTAAATACAGTATCATTTGTAGCAGAAGATCACTGTGGTAACGTAAGTGATGCAGTTAATGTAACTGTTACGGTATTAGATGCTAAGGCGCCGACACCTTACTGCTTAGGTAATATAGTAACTGCTACGATGTCTGATGCAGGAGCAGTTTCGGTATTGGCTGATATTTATGATCTTGGAGGAGAGGATACATGTGATGATAACGTTGAAGTATATTTTGTAAGAAATGGAGTAGAGTCTACGAGTCTTTCTTTTGATTGTGACGATATTCCTAATGGCGTATCTCAGACGATAGCATTAGAAGTACACTTCAGAGATAGTGCAGGTAACTCTGATTTCTGTATCGTACAATTATTATTACAAGATAACAACAGTGATGTATGTGAGGATGGTTCAGGTTCAAGAGTAGCTGGTAATGTACATACTGAATTACATGAGAATATAGAGAATGTTATGGTAAGCCTACAGGCTCCTGACAATGATTTCAATAATCAGATGATGACGCTTGAGGATGGTAACTATGCTTTTGAGCTTTTACCAGATAGCAGCAACTACTTCGTATCAGGTCAGAAAGATGATCACGTATTAAATGGTGTAAGTACATTAGATATACTTATCATACAGAGACACATATTAGGAGCTAATACATTTACCTCTCCTTACAAGGTGATCGCAGCAGATGTTAATAATGATGAGTTGATAACAGCGATTGATTTGATTACATTGAGAAAGTTAATCTTAGGTTCTATTAATGATCTTCCTAATGGTCAGACACCATGGAGATTCCCTAACGAAGGACAACGATTTGTAGATGAATTAAGACCTTTCCCTTACACAGAATCTATAGATATCTATAACCTACAAGGTCCTATGAGCGATCAAGATTTTGTAGGAGTTAAGATAGGTGATGTGAATGGAAGTGCAGTTGTTAATAGCTTCAACGATGACTCAGAATTAGATAAGAGATTTGACAGAACTCTATCACTTGCAGTAGTAAATAAGAACTTAGTAGATGGTGAGCAAGTAACTGTACCAGTATATGCTGATAATATGAATGATATCGCTGGATTCCAGCATACATTAAATTATGATGCGTCTGCTATGACATTAGTTACCGTAGAAGCTGCAGGACTTAATATTACAGATGATAACGTAGCATACTATAATGCTGACAACGGTAGCATAGCGATCAGTTGGAATGCCGTAGATGGTGTAAGCTTAGATTCTGATGAAGTATTATTCGAGTTAGTATTCGATGTAAATCAAAATACAAACTTAGCTAAGAACTTATTTATCAACTCAGGTATGACAAAAGCTGAGGCTTATACATCTGATCTTGAGATATTAAATATAGACTTGAATGTCAGAGGAATAGAGAATACAGATTTCGTTGTATACCAAAATGTACCGAATCCATTCTCTAATAATACAGAAATTCAGTTCTCACTTCCGGGTGAGAGTGATGTAACTTTCTCAGTATTCGATCTTAATGGAAGAGAGATACTAAGACAGACAAATACCTACACTAAAGGGATTAACTCTATCTCACTTAACAGTGAGCAGTTACAATCTACAAGTGTAATGTACTACACGCTTGAGTCAGCATATGGCACAGCAAGTAAAAAAATGATACAAATACGTTAGTGTTAACTTGTATAATAATAGCCGTGCAGTCGTCAGATTGCACGGCTTTTTTTATTTTATTAATTAAGACAAAGTCAGTCTTGTTAGAATCTTTTAGTACATAGACAAGAAGTAATCTATGTATTCATTGATCTTGGTTCCTAAGTAGTAAGGCATATTCATAAGAAAGAATGGCTTTTTCTTGATAGGTGTCACATGTTCTTCTATACTGAATGGTCCTCCATAGAATCGTATAGCATATGGATGATTAGTCCTCTCTATGAACTGATGTAGAGATCTTAATTTGCCATAGCTGCCTGACTTTATTTCTATCGGTATGATCTTGTTTTTATTTTTGATGATGATGTCTACTTCTGCGGAGGATTGATTTTTTTCTCTTACCCAGAAGTGTGGCTTGTGGTAGCTTATAGAATTAAGAGATATTAACTCTTGTGTAATTATGTGTGGGATTATTTTGCCTTTGTATGCGGTACTTAGATCTTTGTATGCAAGCATATCGCCCTGTATCTTTAAGTCATAATTGACTAAGCCCGTATCGAGGAATTGTAGCCTTGGAGCTTTTTTCATATCAGGTATGATAGGGGACAGCACATCTGTACTGGGATAGATTAACTGTATAACCTTAGCGTCATTGAGATCTCGGAATGCTTCGGCGATCTCGCGAGAACCATAATTAGAATTACCAAATTTCTGAAACTTGATCCTCTTATCCACATATAGATGGGCTACGGAGATGATATGCTTAATGATCTTTCTTTCCTTATTATTGCGAGCATAATTTTCTATATCATTCTTATACGTTGTCCATATACTTTCATAAACGGGTGGAAGGTCAGCTACACTTTTGTTTTTAAGATATGTGACTATCACCTCAGGCATCCCTCCTATAATTGTGTAAGTATTAAATAAGTCCAACAGAATTTCGTGACTATAGTGAGTCATCGGTACTTGTCCAAGTTCTTCCAAGGCTCTATCATAGCCTGAAGCATATAGAAATTCTGTAAAATTAAATGGATGGAGATAGAGATATTCGATTCTACCTACAGGAAATTTCTTCACCTCCCTCAAAGCAAATTCTAATAATGACCCAGCAGCTACGACGTGCAATTCAGGAAGATCTTCGTAAAAATAGCGTAATAGACTTATCGCCTTGGGTGATTCTTGGATCTCGTCGATAAATAATATTGTAGACCCCATATTATCCGATGGGATATTATGAGATAGCATAAGAGCATCTATGATATCTCGTACACTATCGTATCGCTCAAAAAATCCAAGATCTGCAGATCTCTCCAGGTTAAGAAGAATCCTGTGCTCATATTTTTTTGAAAAAGCTTGGATTAAGGTTGTTTTCCCTACTTGTCTGGCACCTCTAAGGATCAATGGCTTGCGGTGATCTTTGATTTTCCAGTTGTCCAATACCTGCATTGCCTGCCTCTTGTAAGCCATAAATTCCAATTTATATATACGAAATAAGGGTAAATATGCTCAGTAAAAACATAAAGTAAGGGTAATTTTACATTATAATTGTCACATAATAAGGGTAAATATCAATATTTGTTGTCACAAAATAAAGGTAAATAACAGAAATAATTGTCACAAAGTAAGGGTAAAAATAAAAAATTATTGATTTCGTTCAAAATATTACTATTTTTTGATTAAAAGCAGTGGTGGTATCACTTAGCATATAAGGTCTTTCTACCATTTCCATACACGATGAGTTTATGGACAAGTATTACAGAGGATAATTTTCTATTTAATTTTCTTATAATCATTAATAGATTTAGAAAGAAAAAATGGCAATAGAAGGCATCTTATTAAGATTAAATCTAAATAAATAAATCCCTGTCATGGCTATTTTAATTACATCCTTATAATGCTCAAAAGAGTTATATATTTGCGCTGTTTTAGGGGACTTACTATACATGCTAATTCTTCCTAATTCGCTTGATCTAACTACAAACTTATAATACAGCGATGCTATTAACAGCACTAGTGGTTATCGGAATAATATTGATATTGATATCAGTATTTTCTATTTCAGATAACTTAATCCAGATAGAGGCTCAGAAGGAAGGTATTGATACTCAAAAAACCAACTTAAGTCTCATTCCGTCTTTCAAAGATTTATTTTCTCCCTCATTGCCATCTTATGTCGATAAGAACAAGCTGCATAGATTAAAGAAAGGTATGAATATAAATATAGCAGGAGGTGCTGCCAGTGTTGTAAGTGATGCTAATGTAGCAAGGTATGCCGTAAGACCTCAGTTGTATAGAGGATTATCACCTATACCTAAGATGGAAGTCGCTGAGGGTGATGAAGTATTAGCAGGTCAGGTATTATTTTTCGATAAGAAGAATCCCAATGTAAAATTTGTTTCTCCAGTCAGTGGAGAAGTTGTAGAGATCAGAAGAGGTGCAAAAAGAGCGATAAGCCATGTCATCATCTTAGGAGATAAGACACAAAGATATATGCAGCATACGCCACCATCTATCAATAACGCCTCTCGAGAAGAGATCGTAGAATACATGCAAGCATCAGGTGGATGGACTTTGATTAACCAAAGACCATTTGATATAATCGCAGAGACAGAAGTCATTCCAGAAAATATATTTATATCCACTTTCAATACAGCACCGCTTAGTGCTGATATGAACCTTATTATAGAAGGCAAAGAAGAAGCATTCCAGCATGGTCTTACAGTATTGAGTAAGCTTACTGATGGTAAAGTCATTCTCGGATTGGACGGAAGAGGAACGACTGAGCCTAATACTGCTTATACTAATGCAACTGGAGTAGAGAAGCACTGGTTTAACGGAAAGCATCCAGCAGGTAATGTAGGCGTACAGATACACCACACAAGACCTATTAAAGGAGGTAATTCTGTATGGACGCTCAAGCCAGAAGATGTAGCTGCTATAGGACAGTTATTTTTATCAGGAACTTATGATGCATCTAAAGTAGTAGCAATAGCAGGGTCAGATGTTGTAGATCCGCAACACTACAGAACTTATAAGGGAGCCAGTATCACAGAGCTTACTAAGGACTGTGTACCAGAAGGCGAGACATTAAGATACATATCTGGTAATGTACTTACAGGAGAACAAGTAGATAAAGAAGACTTTCTTAATGATAAGCACAACTTAGTTAGTGTTGTAAAAGAAGGTGATAATTACGAATTATTTGGATGGTTGTTACCTATTAAGCCGAGACCGAGTGCATCTGGTACTTTCCCTAACTTCATTCTTAAGAATCATGAATTTGAAGTAGATACTAATACACACGGTGAGGAGAGAGCTTTTGTTGTAACAGGTCAGTATGAGGATGTCTTACCTATGGATATATATCCACAACATTTAATGAAGGCAATCCTTACTGGAGACATAGAGAGAATGGAAGGATTAGGTATCAATGAATTATCAGAAGAAGATGTCGCTTTATGCGAATTTACATGTACATCTAAGCAGCCTCTCCAAGAGATATTACGAGATGGTCTTGACATGATGAGAGAACAAGCATAGAAATTAAATTAGAAATAAAGAATCAATATTATAAATGGGTCTTTTAAGCTTTTTACAAAAAATAGAACCGGACAAAAAGAAAAGTCCTTTCCTCCATACACTTTACGATGGCTTCTTCACATTCGCCTATGCGCCGAAGACAGTTACTAAAGGAGGTGTGCATATCAGAGATGGTATGGATTTAAAAAGAACAATGGTATTCGTCGTTCTTGCGATGCAGCTTTGCTACGTCTTTGGTACTTATAATATTGGGCATCAGCATTTTGATGCTATCGGTATGTATCCAGGATTTTTAGAAGGTTTTCACTTGAAGTTAGTACACGGCTTGATTAAGTTACTACCTATATTCATCGCTACACACGTTGTTGGTTTAGGTATAGAATTTTGGTTTGCTGCTAAGAAAGGACATCCGATAGAAGAAGGATTTCTTGTTTCAGGCGCATTGATACCATTGATTATGCCACCAGATATTCCGATTTGGATTCTTTGTGTAGCGGTAGCGTTTGCAGTAATCTTAGGTAAGGAAGCATTTGGAGGTACAGGAATGAATATATGGAACATAGCACTACTTGCGAGAGTGTTTGTATTCTTTGCATATCCGACTTCAATCTCAGGCGATGAGGTATGGGTGTCAGGATTTGAGAAAGTGGCGCCAGGTATGGCCGTAGATTATGGATGGGCTCACGGTATGTTCAATTCATTATTTGAATGGGGCAAGATGGCCACCTTTGATACAGGTGCTGTTATCCACGATGCATTTAGTGGCGCAACGCCATTAGCATTAGCATCTAAAGGTGGATGGTCAGCAGTGACAGAGCAGTTTACTGTATCGCAGATGTGGTGGGGCACAATACCGGGCTCCATAGGAGAGTCAAGTAAGCCATTAGTTTTAATAGGTGCTGCTATATTGTTGATTACAAGAGTGGCCAGCTGGAGAATCATGTTCAGCATGTTCTTAGGATGTAGTGCTATGGGATTAGCTTTTAATGCATGGGGTGCCACACCTTTTATGGAAGTGCCTTGGTTCTATCACTTCTACATAGGAAGTTTTTTCTTTGCTATGGCTTATATGGCAACCGATCCAGTGACTGCAACATCTACTAACACCGGTAAGTGGATATATGGTTTTATGATAGGTGCTATAGGTTTACTAATCAGAGTATTTAATCCGGCATATCCAGAAGGATGGATGCTCGCAATATTATTCTTAAATACATTTGCACCATTAATTGACTACTACGTTCTCGACGCTAATATGAAGCGACGATCAGCAAAAGCATCTAACTCTTCAGCAATGATAATGAGAGATGCTGATAACGTGAATGAAAAGAATATAACACATGCATAGTACATCACAAACACTCAGATTTGTATTGATTATGACTTCAATTGTGGCATTGCTGTTAGCATTGTTACAGAATGGTCTTAAGTCAAAACACGATTATAATGAAGCACTCTACAGTAAGAAAGCTACGCTTGCGGCTGTAGCCAATCAGTTAGACATAGATTTTACTAAAATCAATGGTGATCAAGTAACTGAAATATTCAACAGTCAGATTGAGCAATCTGTAGTTAATTCAGATGGTAAAGTATTATCAACTGAAGAGTTAGAAGAGATGGGTGTAAAAAATGGTAAAGCAGAAAATCTTGACTTAGCCAAGGAAAACAAAAAACCTATAGATGAGCGATTATTACCGTTGTATGAATTTACTAAATCAGGCGGTGATAAGTTCTACATTACATATGCAAGAGGTAAAGGTCTATGGGACGAAGTGTGGGGAAATATCGCATTAGAATCAGACCTTAATACGATAGCAGGTGTATCATTTGATCATAAAGCAGAGACACCAGGATTAGGTGCAGAGATAAAGGACAACAAAGCTTGGGTTAAGCAATTCATAGGTAAAAAATTATATGGACCAGATGGCACATGGAAGTCTATATCAGTGAGAAAAGGTGGCGCCAAGGATACTATCTACGAAGTGGATGCAATATCAGGTGCTACGATTACAGGCGATGGAATAGAAGATATGCTTGAAGAAGACCTTATTGCATATGATGCATATTTTGATAAATTAAAAAACAGAAAATAAGGAGCTCTTCTTTATTTGAAAAAATAGAATTGTATGGCTGACACAGCAGTTATAGAAAAAAAACAAGGATTGACTTTTGGTAAGAAAGAGCGTAAGCTTTTGACTGATCCATTAAGTCAGAATAATCCGATTACAGTACAAGTATTAGGGATATGCTCTGCACTTGCTGTGACGACAGGTATGAAGAATGCACTCGTCATGTCAGTAGCAGTAATTATCGTTTGTATATTCTCCAATGTGATTACATCATCTCTTAGAAAGATGATACCGAAATCAGTAAGGATGATTGTACAACTGATTATAATCGCAACGCTTGTGACAGTAGTAGAGTTATTGCTCAAGGCTTATGCATTTGAAAGTTACAAGCAGTTATCTGTCTTTATAGGATTGATAATAACTAACTGTATTGTAATGGGAAGATTAGAAGCTTTCGCGATGGCGAATAGACCCTATGAATCAATGCTTGATGGATTAGGTAATGGAGTCGGTTATGGTATCATATTGATGATAGTAGCATTCTTCAGAGAGTTCTTCGGTAAGGGAGAAGTATTTGGTGCTAAGATTATAGGAGCATCTCCAGATTACATGATTAATACATTAGAGAGTGGAATATTTGGTTGGTATCAACCTAATAACTTAATGGTATTATTCCCTTCAGCAATGTTCGTTATAGCGATATTGATATGGGCACACAGAGCATGGAAACCACAATTAGTAGACGTTTCTTAAGCGCATAGTCGCTGATAATTAAATACATAGATTATTGATTGTAATCTTAGTATTAGAAATACATGAATACAATATTTTAACATTAGAAAGACATGGGAGACTTAATTAATATTTTTATTAAATCAGCATTCATAGAAAACCTTGCTTTGGCATATTTCTTAGGAATGTGTTCTTACTTAGCCGTTTCTAAAACTGTAAAAACTGCAGTAGGATTAGGCTTGGCAGTAATCTTTGTATTAGCGATTACGATGCCTATTAATTGGGTTATTAATACGTGGTTACTTGGTGAGAATGGGATTTTTCAGACTGATTTAACCTTTTTGAGATTTATACTGTTTATAGCAGTAATCGCTTCTATGGTACAGTTAGTAGAGATGGTTATAGAGAAATATTCACCTTCATTATATAACTCGTTGGGTATATTTCTACCACTGATCACTGTTAACTGCGCCATATTAGGTGGATCATTATTTATGGTATCTAAAGAGTACAACTTTAGCGAGTCTGTTGCCTTTGGATTAGGAGGAGGATTCGGATGGTTCTTAGCAATTGTTGCTATTGCAGCCATACGAGAAAAAATAAAATACTCTGCAGTACCGCCAGCGCTGAGAGGATTAGGAATGGCCTTCTTATTGACAGGATTAATGGGAATGGCATTTATGGGACTAATGGGTATTGACCCTGCAGCATTTTAGAGACAATATTTTTATAAAGAAATTATAAAGATGAACTTATTCATTTTATCAGGCTTCTTGCCATACCTATATACTCTTGCAGCTTTCTGTGGAGTTATACTTTTATTATCATATATGCTTATCGCGGCACGTAAGAGACTTGTCCCGCAAGGCAATGTAAGTATCATTGTTAACGGTGATACAGATAATCCATTGACCGTGCAGCCGGGTGCTAATCTGTTGACAGCATTATCTGAGAAAAATCTATTTCTCCCATCAGCTTGTGGAGGTGGTGGTACTTGTGCTATGTGTGAATGTCATATCCATTCTGGTGGTGGTGACGTATTACCTACAGAGATGAACCACTTAACAAGAAAAGAAGCTGCTGAAGGAAAGAGACTGGCTTGTCAAGTGAAAGTAAGAGAGAATATGGAGATCTCGATTCCTGATGAAATATTCGGAATTAAGAAATGGGAGTGTGAGGTTATCTCTAACTATAACGTAGCCACATTTATAAAAGAGTTTATTGTAAAATTACCAGAAGGCGAGACACTAGACTTTCAGGCTGGTGGGTATATTCAGATAGATGTACCACCGTGTACTGTTGATTATAAAAAAGATATAGATATCACTGCACATCCAGATTATCATGACAGTCCTGACAAGTTTCAGAAAGATTGGGATCAGTTTAAGTTATGGGATCTTAAGATGGTCAATGATGAAGAAATCTTTAGAGCATACTCTATGTCTAATCACCCTGCAGAAGGGAACATAGTATCACTTACTATAAGAATTGCAACACCGCCATTCGATAGAGCTAAAGGCGGCTGGATGGATGTCAATCCAGGTATATGTTCTTCATTCGTATTCGGATGTAAGCCTGGAGATAAGGTAACCATATCAGGTCCTTATGGAGAATTCTTTATTAAAGATACTGGAGCGGAGATGTTATATGTGGGTGGAGGAGCAGGCATGGCACCGATGAGGTCCCATTTATATCACCTATTCCATACAGCTAAGACTGGTCGTAAAGTAACATTCTTCTACGGTGGTCGTACTAAGCAAGAGTTATTCTATATAGAAGAATTCAGAGCTATAGAGAGAGCATTTCCTAACTTCAGATTTGCTGTGGCATTAGATAACCCTCTTCCAGAAGATAATTGGACACTTAAGAAAGATCTTAACGATCCTGAAGGTGACGGATTTAAAGGATATGTACACCAGGTCGTTATCGACGAGTACCTTTCTAAGCATGAAGCACCAGAAGAAGTAGAACTATATTTCTGTGGACCTCCGATTATGAATCAGTGTGTTATCAAAATGGCTGACGATTGGGGTATTCCAGATGAGAATGTTGCATTCGATGACTTCGGAGGATAATATCGTATATGGCATATAGATCGCTTTTAATATTGACCATATGTATATCAGCATTCTTTGTAGCTTGTACTAAGACACCTGAGCCCATATCTCTTACAGGAGATTATAATGTTATACTATATCAAATTAATAATTGTATAGATTCTACTCAAAATCGCAAATTCTCGATAGATAGTAATTTTTGTTATCTAGATACTTTTGTAGATGAGGAGAGGTGTATAAGTGATATAGCTTTATCTTTTACTGATGAGGTTTATACATTTAGTCATGTCCAAAGTGTTGGTTCTCAATCAACGACTGTAATAGAGGATGGTAACTATACTTTGATAGATAATAACAACTTTGTTTTCTGTAATCCTGAATGTGAGAACGTTTTAATAGTATTATCCGATAGTCTTATTAATATAGTAAGGAGTGATACAATCTCTGGCTGCGGATCTTTAATCAAGGCGATTAGGATTTAGACAGAACAGGCTGATAGAACTTATAATATTATTTCAAGTATTAAATGATAATATTAATTTAGATCATTCTACTATAACTCTTTAAAACAATTACTATGAAAAATTTACTATTTTTTGCCTTATTAGGCGCCTTATTATTTACATCTTGCGGTGGTGATGGGGACTCTGTAATAGGAACTTGGATAGCTGTAAGTACGGAATCTACATCTTGCGATGATCCTGATGATAATCAAGATTCTACTGATTTTTCTTCAGAGCCGTGTACTGCTGATAGTCCAGATGGATGTATTTATGCATCATATACTTTTACAGAAACTACTCTGACAACTGCTTTATCATTTTCAATTTTTGGTGTATTGGACTCAGAAATGGGTTCAGGTACTTATACTATAGATGGCGATCAGATTACTGTCTGTTTAGATGGAGAATGTGATCCTGCAACCTTTTCTATAGACGGTGATACTATGACTATCGTTGCTACTGATCCGGATGATGGATGTGTGAGTACTTTGGTATTAGATAGACAATAGACGGAGCTCTAATTTATATTAGAACTTTTAGTAATAATATCTGGGGTGTTGAGATTTTTCTTGGCACCTTTTTTTATGCCATAAATGGAACGTTTTTTGCTCTTGGTGAAGGTTACTCATATAGATTAATATGAATGCAGAAGAATTGGCAAGAATAAGAGCTGAACTTGTCAATGGAATTACAAAGCCACTAAAAGACTTTTATCTTTCATATAGGGAGGACTGTCGCAATGTGCTCTTGTCTAAGAATCTGAGCGATATTGATGGTGCTGATGACATCTTCTCTGATGCAATAATCATTTTACGAAAAAACTTAATTTCTGGAAAAATACAAGTACTCACCTCTGTAAGGAGTTATCTTATAAGCACTTGCATCAATCTGGCTCGCAAGAAAATCCAGTATACGACAAGAACTCAAAATAAAATGAACGAAGTACGTTTACTTTTCTATAAGAATAACGATACTACTGTGGATGAGGTAGAGAACAAGTCCGAATTGATAGAAATTAGTAAAAGAGCTTTTAGCAGTTTGACGGATAGATGCCAGAAGATTATAGAAGGATATTACATCCATAAATTGAGTATGAGGGAAATCGCAGAAAACTTAGAACTATCAAGCAGTGATGTTGCTAAAACTTTAAAATCAAGATGTTATAAAAGCTTATTATTAGAAGTTAAAAAATTAAGATCAAAGTCATGAATCTTTCCGAAGAACAATTTAATATCATTCAAAAGTACCTAAGAGATGATCTCAATGAAAAGGATCAGGTATTATTTGATTCTTGGTCGGAAGATTCTAATTTTAGAACAGAACTTTTAGATCAAGCAAGCATATTGAATTCTATAGAAACTTCAATAGATACTGATTTAAAAAATGAAATTAACTCATGGAGTGGAACAACAAATAATCTTAAAGAGATCAGCTCTGAAACGAAGGGTAAGAGTAGTGTCATAAAGTACTTAGTTGCCTTGTTATTATTACTTGGAGCGTTTTGGATATACAAAATATATAGTCCAGTAGAATTAGATTATAAGCAAGTATATGCTTCTAATTTTCAAGTGATTCCTCGAGAAAATAATCAACGTGGATCAGAAGAGCTATACCATCTCAAGTATACAGAAGCTATGGAATTCTATGGTCAGGGAGAATATCTTAAAGCCTTAGATAAATTAAATGAAATAGAGGAAGTATCACCAAAAATTAAATCATACAAAGCTATCTGTCAAATGAAGCTTTCTAAATATAATAAAGCTGAAGTGTTGTGGAAAGAAATAGAGAAAGAAGGAGATAACGAAGAGATTCAAAATGCAGAATGGTATCGTTTGTTGATATCAGTATATAAATCAAATCAGGTTAATATTGATGATCAATTAGAAGAAATTTTATCTAATCCCAATCATCTTTTTCATAAGAAAGCTATTGCACTATCTACTAGTCTGAAATAGGAGATAGTTGTTATGACTATTTCTGAAGTAATGTTAAGTATTCAAGAGGCCATCGTATGCAACTCATTAATCTGCCAAGATCCTTACGACTGTCGCTGCTCTCATTTTCCATTTAATCACAAGATTACGTTAACTATCGAGAACTCTTTCTCTATAGACTCATCTTATGAGACGGAGTATTGTGAAAGTATAGTAGAGTGGCTTAAATGCTACAGTATCTATCAAGTCATAGATATTCATATCGATATTGATGAATCTATGACGCTTGTAATAGTAAAGGTTCAGATAGCTCTTTGTACAAGAAAGGCAACGAATTTAGGGATAGAGCTATCTTATATGCAATAGAACTGTCAAAGTTCTCTTAATACTATTAAATGAATATCAATTAGTTTAATTTACTATTGAATAACTCACAGAAAAATAGTTTTAAATTACTGTTTACCTTTTTACTTTTTTGTGATACTCAAGTGAACTCGCATATTTTTAGTTTAATAAAATCTTAAAAATGAATAAATTAATACCCTTATTAGTATTTAGTTTTTTTGCATGTTCTTTGTTTGGACAGTTTGTTATTACCACGGCACATCCATCTGGTGGTGGTGGAAATCATTTAGATAATTTTGATTGTTATAGTGTTTCTAATAATGGAACAGTTGGATTCGTATTTAATATTCTTTCATGTAATGAAATAGATGAATCCCATTTCAGTATATATGACAACGATAGACTTTTACTGTTGACATCAGAATTGCCTCAAGGTAACTCTTATCCAGTTGAGAGAGAAGATTGTCCTGACGGACAAGCTTACGAATACGAACTTTTTATTACAATAGATGTATCGTCTTATTGCGACAATCCAAATGGAACTCCAACTCTTGATTTAAATTTTCAACTAAATGGTGGAGTCTTCCAAAGCCCTAAAGATTCTAATACAGAAGCCGTTTCTTTTAGTATCAGGATATGCTGTGGTACTATACCTACAGGTGGCTCTACAGGTAATGATGATGCTCCAAGAACTAACTCGATTAATGGGAGAAGTTCTCAAATTCAACAAATAAAATTCAGCCCTAATCCTTTTGATCAAAACATTCTAATAGAAAATGTTGAAGAAGGAGATATAGTTATATTGAGAGATATGCTTGGAAGAATTCTTACTCAAGAAACCGTAAGAACACCAAAATCGACTCAAAGACATCAAATTAATACAGATGGGTTACCAGTTGGTACTTTCGTTCTATCAGTATTGCGGGATAATGAGATTGAGAAAATCGAAAAAGTATCTAAGTTTTAAATATAAATTTAGATAAAATTTAGAATGGCCTTTAATTATTTTTTAGAGGCCATTTTTTTATGCTAATTTGATTAATGTCAAAAGATGCATAATAAAAATATAATTGTTTGGAGTAATGGCATCAATTAAGAAATTTAAGATAAAGACCTTTCAATGAAATATCTTCTTTTAGTTTTTATTTTCTTTTGGGTAAGTGTGAGAGATGGCTTTTGTCAAATTGTAAATAGTGAAATCAATACAGAAACATTAAAAGCGGAGGAGTATGTCGAAAAGATGATGTATTTCTACGAGATTAATAGAGACTCCTGTATGTTTTATACGAAAATGGCTGCTAAGGAATATCAAAGATTAAATCACTGGGAGAAAGTCCCCAACTTAATAAATAATATAGCCGTTCTACTTTTTGATAAAGGAGAGTATAAGGAATTTCAGATTTATCAGGACTCATCTTATAAGATAGCAAAGACTTATCTAGATAAAACTGATGTAGTTTTTTTAAATACACTCTCATTAGCTTGTGCTGCTAAGGTTATAAAAGGTGACTACAATAAGGCGATCAAAATTGGTTTAGAAGCTAAAAATTTTGAAGGGGAAATATTTGATATGAAATCTGCTGCTTGTGATCAGTTGAGCAATGTTTACACTATGGTCGGAGAGTATGAGAAGGCAATACAGACCTCAATGTATTCTCTATCTTTACGCAAAGATACATTGGGTGAAAATAGATGGACTTTAGCGACATCATATAATCCACTCGCATATGCATATCTAAAAAGTGGTAAATTTAAAAAGGCTGCAATTAATTATAATAAAGCTGCTTTTTATAATAGATTAAATTTTGATGATAATATTTCGCGAAACGAATATTACTCTTGTTTGATAAAGTTAGTTGAAGTATATACTAATGATCAACGATGGAAGGAAGCAAATAAATTAATCACAGAACTAAATGAAGTTATAGATGATTTAAAAGGTATAAGACTGGCTGATTACAAATCAGTTTTGGCCTACTACATGATCGCTAATAAAGATTCAGATGACGCCTATATTATTAATTTATTAATTGAAGCAAACAAGCTCTACTATATCCATCTTACAAATTCTGTCTCAGATGAAAAGATTGCGAGAAATCTTAATTATTTATCTGAGGTATATGCAGACTCCGGAGATTTTGATAAAGCTAAGGAGGTTTGTTTAGTCGCATTAGATTCTATAGGTACGACGAAGTTTATAGATCAGCCAGAGAAGATAATAAATAAAGTTTGGACCCTAAAGATTCTTAATAACCTTTTATCATATTCAATCCAAACAGAAGATAAAATTGAAACTGAATGCTTTGCCAACAACCTTAAGGATATAAGTCGAGTATTAATATTAGATAATACCAGTGCAGAGACTAAGCTATATTGGGCAGAGGAGAATCTGAAAATATTTTCAAAGACTATAACGGGATTAATTCAACAAGGTAATTTAGAGTTAGCGTACACACTTGCGGAAGAAAATAAATCTAACATTCTTATTAATGACTTGTCACATAACGACGCTCATGGTGTAGCCAATGTAAATGAAAATCTAATCGAAAAAGAAAAAAGTCTGAGAGCAGAGATCAATTATTTTAGAAATCAGATTAATTTAAATCAAAAGGATAATAATGGGGAACTTGCTGAATTGAAACTTCAAGCTGAACAGGATTTGGATGCACTCATTGATGAAATAGAACTGAGTAATCCCGAATTCTATAAACTAAAGTACAACTCTACTGATATTTCTATTTCTGATGTCCAAGAATTATTAAATAAGAATTCTGCCTTAGTAGAATATTTTATTTCAGATACTCAATGTTTTGCTTTCTGCATAACACCACATAGTAGAGGACTAGTCGAATTAGAAGACTACAGCATATTAAAGCCTAAAATTGATTCATTCTATTCCCTTATTTCTAATAAAAGTATGAGCTCTAAAGATATAGATACCATTTCTAAGGAATTGTATCAATCTCTTTTTTCAGATATTGAAGAGAATTTTAATAACAGCATTGAGAACTTAGTTATCGTTCCAGATGCTGTTCTCTCTAACTTACCATTTGAATTGATTAAAGGAGAGTCAGATGATTATATAGGATTTAAGTATAATGTTTCATATCAATACTCCGCTAAACTATGGAAACTTATAAAAGAGAGACACCATGATTCAAAATCAACAGATTTTATTGGTTATGCTTTTGATAATGGTAATAAAAGTTTTAATTCTGAAAGATCATGCTATAATGCAAAAGTCTCTAACCTAAAGTGTAGTAAGGAAGAGATTACAAATATTACCTCTATCCTCAGCGATAAAATTGTAAATACATCATTAAATAATATTAGCGATATTTTTAGCAAAGCTGCAGATTCCAGAATACTTCATCTCGCAACACATGCTTGTGCAGATCCAATTAACCCAGACCTCAGTACATTATTTTTTAATGATTCCAGTATCAGCAATAGTGAGATCCAGCTTAAAGAGATCAAAGCAGAACTGGTTGTATTAAGCGCTTGTGAGTCAGGTTATGGCAAAGTATATAAAGGCGAAGGCGCTATGTCCTTGTCTAAAAGTTTTTTTTATGCAGGATGTAACAGTACATTAGTCAGTCTATGGCCAGTAGATGATTGCACAACAGCCGATTTGATGAAATACTTTTATGAAAATCTCAATCAAGGTCAAGCCAAAGATGAAGCCCTCCGAAACGCTAAACGTCATTATTTAGAAACTACTCATCCTAATACAATCAAGCCCTATTATTGGGCAGGTTTTGTATTGATAGGGGATACCTCGCCTGTATGGCCCGGTAAGTTTCCGTATGCTTATTTTATTCTTGTGTTTTTAATTTTAGCGATTTTACTCTTTTATTTAAAGAAGAGATCTGCTACTACTTAATCTTATTGATTTTTATAGCCTAACTAAAAATTGGTTCTTATTCTTCCTATCCTTCTTTTACTTCTAAATGATGAATTAATTTACTTTTCTTACAAAGGTACTGTTTACTTATTGCTTTTTTTTGGATTGTTAAGTGATATAACTTTTAATAATTAACAATTTTTATCATGAGCAAATACATTACATTAATTTTAGGATTACTTTTTTCTTTTAGTTCAAGTGCACAACTTGCAGATAATTTTACTTTTTCAAGTAACTGTCTACAACCTTTTGAACAGATAACATCTGACGATGAATTTATTTTAGATTTCACATTCACTCCTTCTGGCAGTTTGAATTTGCGAAAGAAAGTAAAAAGAAATGTTAGAGTACTCATTGTGAGCCTATCCAATCCAACTGTAGTAATTAAAACTGTTGATTTAGGTACTTCTAATCTTGAGGGTTCAGGAGACTTTAAGCTTTGGTATACAGAATTAGAGGGATTACGTTGCGGTGATTATATGTTACAAGTACAAGTAGGCTATAGACGAGTATCAAACATTCAAGCTGATAATGTAATATTTAGAGTTAATGGAGTAGAACAAGAAAAGGTATATTTAGAGACAAGCTTCACATACGCTGATGTTGTATCACAGGTCTACTGTTTCAATTATGTACAATGCCCAACAGCAATTTTATATCCTAAATTTGAATATGCTCGTACAGAAGTTAGAGGATGCTATAATACATTAGAGTATTCATGGGCTATTGACGGAGATAATATTAATGAGACAAATGATAGAACTAAGTTGTTGTGTGGTACACATCATTACTCTGTAACGATTACTGATCCTAATACAAATTGTGATCCAGTTGTAGAAAGCGGAAATATTCTATATGACGGGTGTGAGGATCCGTTTATTCCATGTACTACTGATGAAATCGATATATCAACATCTGAATCAGAAGATGGCATCTTACTTATAGATTGGAATGATATTAATGGAGCTGTTAGCTATCAAGTAACTGTAACTCCTAGTGATCCAGAATGCTGTGGTGGTAATAGTATTCCTGTATCAACTACTTATAATGTAACAGTATCAGAATTCCGAATGTCAGTAAAAAATAATAGTTGTTTTTCATATGAAATAACGCCTATTTGTGCTAATGGAGATAAAGGTAAATCTTCAGGTAAACAGTGCCGTAAACCGATGTTTAAATATAGTTCAAGAGTAGATAATATAGACCTAAATTCAAAAGTCAATATCTTCCCTAATCCTGCTGCCGATTATCTGAATGTCCAGACAGAAGATGTACTTGAGAAAGCTACGATTTCTATATATGATATGAATGGAAGACAAGTGTTAGAGAGAAATTTCAAGGGCACATCACTTTTACAGATAGAAACTTCAGATCTAAACCCTGGGACCTATATTCTAAAATTATCTGAGAATGAAATATTGCATTCTACAAAGAAAATAATTGTCTTAAAGTAATTACGATTTTTATCAAGACTATTAAGTCCAGCTTATTTTTAGCTGGACTTTTTATTAATATAGATGATTGAAGATACGGGCATATATATTGAACATTAAATGGGTCCGGAAGTTTAATTTCGAGATTTTTTTATTGTGTTTACCATTTCAAATAATTAAGATACTTAACTGTAAACATTAATTAATTTAAATTTTAAAAATTATGAAACAAAGAATATTACTCCTTTCAATCCTATTATTAAGTCTGTTTGTATTCTCATGTACATCAGATGAGTTTGATCAATTAGAAACATCTGTAGAGCAGTCGGACCTCCTTAGTAAAGAAAAAATTACTTTGAGAGAGAGGCAAGATCCAGGTACATGTTGTGATTATACATTCGATTACAGAGTACTAAACTATTACAATGATAATTGTTGTCGTTTTGAGATAATGTTGACAAATCATAGTCGTTGTAATGTTTCTATTTATCAAGCGACGTCAAAAGGAGGTAAAAAATTAATTGCGAATGTACCTGGTGGTGCAACTGTGAAAAAGAAAGTTTCAATATGTAATCAAAATTCTTTAGTAATTACTATGGAGACTTCATCTGGAGAAGTTTGTGGCTCTTTTCTTCTCACATGTCCTGGTGATGTTAATGTAGATGAGGATTGCTGTGATGATTTAGAATACGAAGTATGTTTAGTTTTTCAAGATGAAAATTGTCTTTATATCGATGTATCACTTGCTGAAGATTGTGCAGGGGCATCAAATCTCACTAATGTAGGGTCTAAAAATGGAACCGCTAGTGTAGTCGCTCCTAACAGAGTAAAAGTTTGTAAGACAAATTTTACTGTAAATGATAATGTAGGTATTACTGTCAACTTTAAAACAGAAAATTGCGGTTTCTATCAAACTGGCTTTTTCTATCCTTTCCGCCTTCTTAATAATGGCGAATTACCCAATTGTTTTTAAATTAGATACATAACATGATCATTTTATAGAAGCAAGTTTTATAACTTATTATAATTTTTATCTATATAAACTATTTCCATTAGTAAAAAAGTCCTGCAATACACATTGCAGGACTTTTTCTTATGATAATAATTATCGCTTAAATTCTAAATCTTATTTTCTTCATATATTTTTTTTATATGCATATTGCAATCTAAATTTAATTTGATGATAAGATTGCTTTTATTTGTAAGCTCATTTGTCTTTTTGGCATCTGTAGCGTTCTCCCAAGACCACTTCTTAGTAGAGCTTGAGACTCGGAGCCCTGATGTGCAAGCCCAAGTGGGTGGCTACGAGGGATACCCATCTATTCCTTTTATGGCAAATGATACCGAAGGTGTGCAGCATACTGTAGGATCTTTAAAAGGCAAAACTTCATTCTTATATTTCTGGAATGAAGACTGCCCTAAGTGTATAGAATACTTAGATGCTCTTAATAGAGTGCAGGATGAGAATGGATCTACATTACAAGTGCTTTCTTTCAGTGATAATAAGAAAGAAGAGGTCATCAGGTTTTTAGAAGCCACACCCCTAAGTTTTCCAGTGATAGCTAATACCAAGTTGCTTGCTGATGGGCCTTTTGGTGGTGACTTTGGTTATCCCAGGTTGTTTATAGTAGATAGTGATGGTATCATTAAATATGTGATTCCAGAAGTGGAAATGAGAGGTAATTTTGATGCCTTCGGTTTTTTTGATACGATACAGAGGTCACTTCAGAAGAAGTAGGTGGACCGAAAGAATTATACATCAGGAGCACCATGGGAGAAGATAGTAGGGTACAGCCGTGCTGTTAGAATCGGTAATATCCTCGAAGTATCGGGTACGACTTCTGTACAAGAAGGTAAAGTCTTACACCGCAATGATCCATACTTACAGACAAAAGAAATAATAAAGATTGCACAGACAGTAATCGAAAATGCTGGAGGCCAATTGTCTGATGTGATAAGAACACGCATGTATGTCACAGATATCAATCATTGGGAAGCTATAGGTAAAGCACATGGTGAGGCATTTGCTGATATAAAGCCAGCCACAACGATGGTAGAAGTATCTCGATTGATAGATGCTGATATGCTTGTAGAAATAGAGTTTACCGCTTACCTTCGCGGCTAATTATGGCTAAGAGCTACGCAATCAAGGAAATATATTACACACTACAGGGAGAGGGATTCCACTCAGGAAGACCGGCTGTATTCTGCCGATTCTCAGGATGTAATCTATGGAGTGGGAGAGAAGAAGATAGGGCTACCGCTATATGCCAGTTCTGTGATACAGACTTCTGGGGTACAGATGGTCAGAACGGTGGTAAGTATACAGCTGAGGCATTGGCTGATAAGATCTTGTCACTGTGGCCTGAAGAAGATGCACCGTTTATTGTTTTTACAGGTGGTGAGCCGGCATTACAATTAGATAAAGAATTGATTTCTGTTCTTAAGGAATGTAAATCTGAGATTGCGATAGAAACCAATGGCACTTTAGAATTACCTGAAGGAATAGATTGGATATGCATGAGCCCTAAAGCTAATACGGTTATTGTTTTAGAGCATGGTCACGAGTTAAAAATTGTATACCCCCAGGAGGGAATAGATCCCATCGATTTTATAGATATGGATTATCAGCATTTATTCATTCAGCCTATGGATAATGCTTTCCGAGAAGAGAATACAAAGCTTGCTATAGAATTCTGCAAAGCCAATCCTAAATTCAAATTAAGTCTTCAGTCTCATAAGTATCTAAATATTCCTTGATACGATATACACGTATATATGTGACAGTATTTTTATTCAGCTTATTATTTAGTTGTCAGGTGAAACGTAACTTACAGAAAGGTTTCACATTCAGAGTGGATCAATTCTGTGATCTGATGAATACAAATGAAGTATTAGAATGCTTAGAGTACTCTAATCAAGAAACAGCTATCATAGTAGATATTAATAGAAGCGGAATGGTTTTTAAAGGATGGCTAATGGATTCAGACATTCAAAACAATCTGACCAATAGGGATGACCCATTGTACAAGGAATCGTGCTTCGAAATATTCTTCGATATAGGATCTGATGGAAAAGATTACTATGAGATAGAAATAAATCCAAGAGAAGCTATTTTCGATTATATACTAAGAGATGCAGAAGGTCCATTGAATACAGATGAGAATATGGTAGAGTGGCATATTCCTCAAGAGAACCTTACCATCGATGTAGTGGGGACGATTAACGATGATACAGATATTGATAAGGGTTGGACATTTACCTTAGATATTCCATGGGAGTTAGTCGCGGAAGGTCCTCCAAAGAAAGGGAGTTCTATTGCTTTTAATTTTATGCGGATCGATGCAGATGGTGATGATAAGCCGAGATTTTGGGTGTATCAACCGACGGGCAATAATCTTATCCACGTCCCAGAAGTATGGCCTAAAGTTTACTTCTAATATTCAAGTTTAACTATGAAACAATTATTTATACTTACGCATACTTGGATGTTCTTGACTTCCTTAGTGTATTGCAAAATGCATAAGAGTACAACATTGGTTCCTGCTGAGCATATGATCAATCCTGCTAATGCAAAACTATTGTCTCAAGTTAATAGTCTTAACACAATAGCTTTCGGATCATGCAGTAAGTCTGATGTGGAGCAAGTTCTCTGGGATGATATAAGTGCTACTAAGCCTGATCTATGGATATGGCTAGGTGACGCGATATATGGAGATACTGAGGATATGGAACTGATGCGAAAAAAGTACCATCGTCAAAAGCAGCATCCTGGATACAGTACTTTCTCTCAGAAGACGCCGATATTAGGTATCTGGGATGACCATGATTATGGGATAAATAATGGGAATAAGACTTACGTCAAAAAAGCAGAAAGTAGAGATGAGCTTTTTAGTTTTTTGGATATACCTCAGAATAGTGTTTTAAGAAAAAGAGAAGGCGCATACCAGTCGTATTCTTTCCAGAATGAGGGAGGTTCTGTCCATGTTATTCTTTTAGATACGCGATACTTCAAAGATCCACCTGTGAGAAAAAACGGACAATATGTTAAAGATCCAAGTATCGACATACTCGGCGCTGAGCAATGGGCTTGGTTTGAGAAAGAATTAAATATAAATGCTGATGTGACTATAATAGCTAATGGTATACAAATAATTCCTGAAGAACATAGGTATGAGAAATGGGCGAATTATCCAAGCTCAAGAGGACGACTTCTTGAGCTATTAGAATCAGTAGATTCTAAAGTCATCCTTCTAAGTGGCGATAGACATATCGGAGAAATCTCTCAAATGAAATTACCTCGCGGCAGAGTAATTACAGAAATAACTTCAAGTGGAATGACACATACCTACAAAGGATTAATAGAGGAATCCAATAGACACCGAAAAGGAGAATTTACTAACGAATTGAATTATGGTCTGCTAAGATTAGGAGCCGATGATTGTATCTTAGAACTCAGAGGAAATAACAACTCTCTATTGCAATCCATCAAATTCTAACAGTAAATTAAAAGTTATATCTCAGCGCTAATGAGGCTTTAGAACTTCTTCGATTATCATTGATGATATTTATTAATGATGATGTTGCATATCTATAAGAAGTGGCAATTGAAAATTTGCTTGATATATTATAAGAGATACCACTCTCAATGTAATAGCTGTTTCTATGCTTAAATGTGATAGGCGGTAACGGCAAAGACTCTAATCTATTTGAAATATCCAAAGGGGTTAACGATTGTGTACCAAAATGAAATTCTTTACCGATACCTCCATGTAATGCCCATTTAGAATTTAGTTGGTATCCTATATTTATTCCGGCAGAGATGTATCTAATATTATTTTCGGCAGTAAGATCATCCATATAAAGACTATCTTCTACTGCACCCAGACCAATTGGGTTAAAATCCATTTCGCTGCTGTTATTAAGGTCATCTGCTAATCTGACATCATTAGTATCAGAAGATTGTATATAGATATCAGAATTAGAACCACCCATCTTAGTCATCGGATAAGAGATGCTTGGACCTATTGATAATTTTCCACGATTAAGTGATACTCCTGCAGAGACTATAGCACCAAGTGAGTTAACTTTATGAAAGAAGTCAGTACCTACGGAAGTGTAAGCTCCTATTCCCCATTTATTAATCTGATTTATTTTAGCTATAGGCTCAATCAGCTTAGCTTCTGATATTTGTAATTCAGTATCCTGTCCTATCGTTTTTATATATGAATATGAAATAGAAGGTATGGCTAATTGAGGTAATGTTGTGTTATGACCTAATTTAGAACTTGTAGATATAGATTTTTTATTAGATTTAGAAATTATGATTCTATCACTTACTGAGCGCTTAGCAGAAAATGATTCTAAGGGATCAGATTTTTTTGTATTTGTAATAAGTGACTTAAGTGAACTGTTATTTTTGTCTTCTATTATTTGTGTTGAACTAACAGTTATTTCGCTATCGATAATTTTATTTCTTTTAATCTCTTGGTTAATATTATTCAGATTTGTCTGAGTTTTTTTCTCAGCCGCCTTTTGTAATGACCGGTTGTTGTTTTCGCTTACTGAGTTAATAGTAGTAGGTGTAATGATTTGTTTAGTTGTACTATGTGATCCATTACTTTCTGACACACTATCTGATTTTTTAGGCGGTATATTTTCGGAAGTAACTATTTCTATTGGTGACATAATACCAGATGAGCTGGATAATTGATTCACCAAGGATAATGCTGATACTAATAGAAGTAATCCTGCACCGAAGAAGAACCAGAGAAATTTTTTTCTATCTTTCTTTTGAGGCATTTCTACGTCAAGGGTAGAATGCATCTGCCCCCATCCTCTGTCAACTCTTGTATTGCTTTTATTCATCTTATCCTGCTTCATTGTAATCGGTATTGTACACTTTTTTATATTCTGCTTTTAATACTTTTCTTGCTTCGGCGAGATGCCATCTGCAAGTGTTTTGGTTAAGTTGTAATTGTTCGCTTATCTCCTTATGACTGTATCCCTCTATGGCAAATAGCTGAAAGACTTGCAGCTGAGTACTTGGAAGTTTGTCTAATAATGAAATAAGGTCATGATAATAGAGTTTATGTTCTGATGATTGGCTAGGTTGTTTTTTATATTCTTCTTCATAGATTAAGAAGGCAAGATCTTTCTGACTTTTTCTAAAGTAATCACTGAGGCTTCTGAATATTATTTTCCTTATCCATCCTTCGAATGAGCCTTGGTATCCATAGTGATCGATTTTCTTAAAAATTTTTAGAAAACCATTATTTAGAATATCAATTATTTTGTCTTCATCTTGAGTGTAACGCAGCACCATCCTTTCCATTATGGGAAAGAAATGGCGATACAATTTCTCTTGCGCAGATCTATTGTTGGAGATGCAACCATTTATAGTTGCTTCCCATTTTTGTTTTTCTATGTTAGATTTTTCTGACAAAGTGCTTTACTAAAGTATAACTCCAAAACGAATAGTCATTCTCTTAAAGGTAACATTTTGTTCTCGACTACTTGTAGGTGTCCATAAGTCTGTATATATGTAAGTTGCATTCTGAAATTTATACCCTATGTCCAATGTTATTTTGTTCTCGGCCGATCCGAATCTGACCCCCACTGATGGATAGATCATCATTCCTCCTTTGGCACTTTCTATGGCATACCTCTCATCAGATAAGGCTATGCTGTAGCCCGCTTGTATATTATAGAATAGCGAAGTCAAAGATGGTGTCAAGAATCCATTTAGTTCAGCAAATACTGGTATCATCTCTTCTCCACTATTCCAGATAAACTGGTCATAACCTATTCCTCCACCTACTCCTAACATTCTGGTAAATCTATGTCCAGCTGATACCGATACTCCAAAGCCATTTATAGCATTAGCCCTATCGCCTTCGTTACCGGTTATAAATTGTGCTTTAGCTGTGGCATAGAATCCTGTATGCGGAAAGTTGTAATCTTTATGAGAAGCTATATTATTAAGAAAAATTGCTTTCTCACTTAGGAGTTTTGCATCCATCTCTCCTGATGGAAATATCTTATGGATATCTCTTTGACTAATAGTGATAATGTCCATAATACCCTCACTTAGAAGTACAAGCTGCTCGTTACTATTCCATTCTACGATTTGCGCTTCGAGAATCGATCCTGACTTCATGACAATAATTGCCTTGTTGATATCTTGAGCAAGTAATGTGCTACAGCATGTAATGGACAGCATTATATTAAATAGAAATCTCATAGCTATCTATTTTTTTGTAGGAAAATAACTGAGATCCTCTAAATCACTCGGATCAGAAGTATCAAATTGATGTAATCCGCCAGCTCCGACAACGAGTAAGTGATCTGAGCTTAATGATATCGCATCGAATGCATCGAAATCCTTGACGTGATCTATTCTGTTCTCATCGATTTTATTAAGATCTTCTAATGAGAATACCTTAAGGCCATGCTCTCCTTCACAGAGATATAGGTTGTTGTCTCTTATACTTAATCCGTGAGGGTGATCCATATCGTATGATTCGATAAGTTTTGGATTAGTGATATCACTTACATCCAGTACATCTAATTGATTAATGAAATTCTGACAGAAAGTTCCATTCCTTAAAGTCACGTATGCGATATCATCTTTTACGAATACAGGGTCGCATGCATCTGCGTGCCTGAAGTCAGAAGTGTACTCTGGTGAATCAGGGTTAGAAATGCTGTATATGAATAAGCCAGTCTGCGAGCCTATAAATAGATGGTTTTCATATGGAAATAGTGTTTCTATATTCCATGCTACTGAAGTTGTATTTGTTTTTTCTGGCTTCTCTGGTGATTCGATATTATATGATATTAAATTTGATTGATTGATTACATATAGATATTCTCCTACAAGAGAAAACCTTGCAAATGATCCTCCTTGCCCGTCCCTGCGAGTGTTCTCATTAGCACCAGTAGGTACACCATTGTCAACTGAGATATTTGAATCCCATAATTCAAATCCCCCTCTTTGGAAGTTGTCAGACCCAAAATTAGGATCTCCACATTCTACTTCTATCGTACGTCCAGTCTCAGAGTATCCTACGAAATATCCCAATCCATCACTAAAGCCATAATTAGTGAATACCTCTTCATCTCTACATAAGATAGTCGGATTATTGATGTCATTAATATCTATGCTTAGTAGGTCGACATAATTATCAGCATATAGGATGTTGTCTCTGATTGCGATATCTAAGTTGCCAGGGATGTTAATAAAGGCAATGTTCTGAGGAGACTTAGGGTCTGTATTATCTATGACGTGAATACCTTTATTTTTCTCATTGATGAGAATGTTATTATTGTAAAAGTAGAATTTTCCAGTTTCTTCCATTTCTCTTGGGGACTCTGTAGTTACGGGTATTCTAAATTCTTCAGCTTGAACATATATTTGTTCGAATTCTATAAATCTCTGAGTTTCATTACAATCATCTTCTAAACATGATGTAATTGAAAGTCCGAAGACCAATAGAGTTGTAAAGAATAATAGATGTTTTAGATTAGATATATTTTTCATTTTATGGATTTTAGATGCTTGTTCTGATTAATAAAGTACAATGCTTAAGAGCTACAATTATGTAGACGGAGGGCTAAGAACATTATGTTGGTAGATATTCTAATTTTAACCTAATCCTGCAAATCTATAAATCAAATAAATCAAGTTTCTGACAAAAGGAAGGGCATTGGACAGGCATACGTGATGAGTTTATGGGATCGATGTCGGGAGATTTCGACCATCGTAAAGTTAGTGTATTTAACCTAATCATGTAAATCCAATAATCAAATAAATCAAGGTTCAGACAAAAGGGAGGGCATTGAACAAGCATACATGATTAGTGTATGGGATCGATGTCAGAGACCGCGACTATCTGGTGTTCTCTCTCTTGAAAGCAAGATTTACTTGCTTTCATCACGCTGTAAGCGTGACCATTCGTTCATTTATACGACTCAGATTGTTAAAGTGGAGTGATGTGTATATGCAGAGCGAGATCTGACAGGTTTTTGAAACGTATTAGATCTGTGTATTGACTTAATCATATGAATCTTGTAATCTTATGAATCTTAGTTCTGACAAAAGGGAAGCAAAGAGATAGGCATACATGATGAGCGTATGGGATTTTAAAATCCTGCAAATCCAGAAATCCTATAAATCCTGATTCTGACAAAAGGGAGGGCATTGGACAGGCATACATGATGAGTTTATGGGATCGAAGTCGGGAAGACTTCGAATTTCTACGTTTAACCTAATTAATAATATTTTTTTTTGTAATGTATAATCATTTTTTTAAACAAAGCTCCGCCATGAATCTCCTTGTATTGACAAACCCACATTGGTTGCGTAAGAGGATTTA